>OIWU01001294.1_pt1 | contig 25480 bp, 20 predicted proteins | sample 1587711 | NCBI WGS metagenome assembly OIWU01 (sample SAMEA3888909, study PRJEB22519) | human gut metagenome | biome: human gut; feature: human-associated habitat; material: faeces | place: Denmark | collected 2010 | reverse complement strand
TAATTACTATCTATGCAGTGAACCGGTTACTTTGCGTTATCGTCATGCTGGTCTGCGCAATTACATCAAAAGCCAACTCCATCGCGACCCAACCAATGGCGACGTCTATATCTTTCTTTCAAAGGACAGCCATCGTGTCCGTATCTATTATTTTCATCATCAAGGAGAAATTCTTACGGAAAAGATACTTCGTTCCAACCATTTCGTAGAGCCTGTCTTCGATGAAAAGAAGGGATGTTATCATGTCTCATGGGAGAGCTTTGTGTATCTGGTGGAAGGAATAGTCCTAAAAGACCGTAAGGTTGCTTTTAACGACTTGAATGATGAAAATGGCGAAGAAATAGGTGTTGGAGTCGAAGATGCAGCCTTTGAAAGCAAAGGAAAATCGAACTTTTGAACAAGGCTGTTTGATATATATTATTTAATATAAATAGTTAATATTCAGTGCTTTATAATTTTGTTATCTCAATTATTTTTAGTATCTTTGCAGTATGAAATCAGAAGAGAAATCCATACAAGCTATAAGTGCGCAAGCGCATAGCGAGGCTGCTGACAATAGGCTGCTCCGCAAGAAACTCCAGGCTCGTGACAGGCGAGTGGTGGAGCTTGAGGCTATGGTTTCTAACCTGAACAAACAACTCTGTGAAAAAGTTGACCAGTTGAATGATATGATGCAAAAACTAGTTGCATTCATGACTGGTAATGGAGAGGTTAACCTTTCAGACTCTCTGCGTGAGGCGGTAGTTGCGGGTGTGCGTGCTGAATTTGAGGCGCGTGAGCAAAAACTAAAGGAAACCTATGCAAGAGAGTTGGAAAAGCGTACTTCTGATTTCAATGCTCGCTTAGCGGCTAAGCAAAATGAGATTAATCAGTTGAAGGGCATAAAGGACGAGGATCGTCCTACAACCACTATGCCAAGTGGGTCTAACTCCGACTCATCCATGTCGGCAGAGGCGAAGTTGAAGAGTAGTGAACAGCAAAAGACAAATCTTCAGGTTACAGCCTATGGGCAGCATACCGAGTCTGCCAAATATCATCATGGTAGCCAACAGACGGAGAATGCTGACGACTTGGATCTTAATGGTGAGAATGTACCTGACGAAAAGATAGTTTGCATAGCCAAGGAGTTAAAGGAGCGCGTGGATATGAAAGGGGGCAAGAAGCCTAGACGCGAGCAGCCGCTTTTTGACGCAGCTATTGGTGGTGAGAACGATATTACCCTCAGTCCCGATAATCTTCCACCTGATGCGGTTGATATTGGAGAGGACGTTTCTGTTCGTTATACCTATGTGAAAGGTTTCATTAGGACTTATATCATTCGCCGTAAGAAATACAAGGACTCCAAGGGTAAGTACTACCATGTGAATCTTCCAGATGAGTATAAGAACTGTATGGGCAGAACTCAAGTTACCGAGTCGTTGGTGGCTCAGGTGTTGACGATGCATTTCTATTACCACATCACGATCGGTGACATCGAGGCATGGCTGAAAAGCATGGGCTTGAACTATTCCCATGCGACGGTTGTGGGTTGGATAGAAATAGGTGCCAATATCCTTGAGCCCTTGGACGATCCTCTCCATAAGGAAATCATTGCAACGGGCAATGTCCATGCAGATGAATCCACGTTAGGTTGCAAGGATCAAAGGTTGCCTGGCAAAGGGGAAACCGTTGAGGATGTAGAGGACGAGCTTCACTTCTTCAAGCGTTGGATATTCTGCTACCATGCTCCATTGTCGGGGCTAACTCAGTTCGTGTTTCATGAACGTGGTCGTAGAACCCAGGAGGCTGTCAAAAAGTACTTTGAGGATGTAGTAGAGAAGATTTACCTCCATAGTGATGGCGCTCCTATCTATAAGTGCTATGACGTAGGCGAGTTAATACAACGAATCGCCTGTCTGGTTCATATGCGAAGGCCGTTCTTCAAATTGAAGGATTTTTCGAAAGAAGCCATGACCATGTTGGAACTGTTCGAGGCTATCTTCCGCGAGGACAAGCTGATAAAGGCTAAGTTTTCAACACCCGATGATATTCAGCGAGAGCGACTACTTCGCATTGGCCCAATGTTTAATGACATGAAAGCATATTTGGATAAATTGGCAAAAAACCTTGAGAAGGAGGAGGAACCCGAACTTCTCAAGGCGGTAAACTATGCCCTTGCCGAATATCCTTGTATGTTGCGTTGCTTGAAAGATGGAAATCTCGACCTTTCTAACAACGTGTGTGAGCGACAGATTAGAAGGGTAGCGAAATATCGCAATAACAGTTATTTCGTTGGCAGTCCAGAGGCCGGTGTTCGCTTTGCTCGCTTGATGTCTCATTTCGCAAACATTCGTAGGCACAACTTGGATCCATTAGAGTATCTTTGTGACGTATTCCGTAGAATTAAAACAACGGCAAAGGACAAGCTTACGGATCTGCTTGCTCATAAATGGTATCCAGCTACTGCTGCCGTTTGGGAGTAAGTTGAACTGACCTTTTTCTTAAAAGACAATAAAAATTTGCTCACTTTCTGGCTTAACGGTCCTAAAGTGACGGCTTACAACAAATTGGGAGAGCATTTACTCTTCCTTTTGTGTTTTTGTTTGATAGATCAGTTGGGAGAGTTTCTATTCTTCCTTTTGTGTTTTTGACAGGTGAAAGGCCAGTCGTTCGTCTCCGTTCCAGCAATGGATCAGGCCACAGTAGGTGAAACCCTCTTTGGCGATAGCATGGCGCATGGGCGCGTTGTCCTGGTGAGTGTCGATACGCAGGGTGTCGTAGCGAGTGAGTGCAAAGCGGATGATATGGTGAAAAATGCCGTGACGGTCCCCGCTGCTTGCGATACGGTGGATCGTGGCGTAGGGACGGTTGTCGGGCCACTGCCCGTCGTAGATGACAGTATAGGTAGGATCGACTCCGCTTCTAAGGACAAAGGTGGCTACGGTCCGTCCTTCCGAGAGACAGACGAAGCAGTCGCCATGCGCTATGTCCTCGCGAATCAATTCCTCGGCAGGATAGCCCTCCGTCCATTGGTTGGGATTGCCTTTGTCTGCCATAAACTGGCGGGCGTGGCGGAATATCTCTTGCATACGGGGAATGTCCTCCTCCGTAGCCAGTCTGATCTCCATGGGATGGTCTGTTGTTTCCATTTTCTACTTTTGTTTGCGTTTCTTTCTACTCGTATTTACGTCTCTCGCGCTTTTATACAGGAAGAATACAATGATTAGGACAATGACAAGGTCCTCAACAGTTGCTGGAAGCAGTCTTTTTTATCAGTTGAGTGATGGCAACCTTCTCCGTGCTTAGGACATCACGAGTGAGAGGACACCACTGATGGCGATATAAGCATAGGAGATTTTCTTCACGACATCGGTCGAGAGGCGGTGGAACACCTTGCTCCCCACCCATGTGCCAATGACCACGGCAAAGATGCCATAGAGGAAGGCGTGGCCCACGGCTGGCGTGAGAAAGCCGTTGTGGATGCGGAACCCGAGCATCATGATATTGCCCAGTAGCAGATAGGTCATCGTCAGCACCACATACTCGTCCTTGTCCTTGGCGCAGGCCAGGAAGTAGAGTACTGCCGCAGGTCCGTGCATGGCGAAGAGTCCACCCATGACACCCGAGATGGTGCCCATGGTGATTTGTACTGGCAGCGTGGGCTTCACCTTGACATGCTTGCTGATGGCAAGAAACCAAAGGCTGGCGATGATGAGCATCACGCCGAGGATGCGTTTCAACAGGTGGTCGTCGGCGACAGAGACAAAATGGATGGAGGCACACGACGAGACGATGAAGGTGATGAGGATCGGCGTGAGCTTATGCCAATCGATCTTCCTCCAGTTTTTGAAAGCCACGAGGATGGATCCTGCCATAGCCAGAATGCCCGATAGCGTTGTCGCCTCGCCGTAGGAGGGGAGGAGATAGGGCAGCCACGCCATCGTGAAGACGCCAAAGCCGAACCCGCAGACGCGCAGCACGAATGCGCCAGCGAGGCTCAGAAGAAAAATAAGTATCTCGTTCATCGTATGATTTTTGCAATTCGCATGCAAAAGTACGGTTTTTTGACGAGATAATGAACGTGAAATCAAAAAAATGAGGAGACGAGATAGGTCCGAATTCGTTTCTGACCCTCATCGTCTCCCCAAACGCCTTAAAGAAGTCCTATTATTCTTATTAGAAGCGGTAGCCAACCGTAAGAAGCAGTTGACTGCGGTTGTTTTTTACTTCGCTGACCGTTCCGATATTGTCCTCTGCCGTCGATTCACGATCGACATAGTCCGCAAACGGATGGAAGTCACCCTTTTGCGTACTGTACTGATACGCCAGGTCGATATTCCAGTTGTCAATATTGTAGCCCAAGCCGCAGGTGAAGCGGTTGGTTGCCTTCCAGTTGGTGTAGTCTCCGCTGCTGGTATAGTAGATACCCGGCGAGTGGACGAGGTTGCCGTTGTCGTAAACCCCCTTCACGCCCTGCTCGTCATAGTGAGCACTCTCGTAGTTGTAGCCCACACGGAGCGCGAGGTTGCTGATCGGCTTATATTCAGCACCCAGTTTGAGCAGGCTCACGCCCTTGAGCGTCTGGCTGGTGTGCTCGTTCATGTCGGCATCGTTATGAGAGTAGGTGATGACGTCATCGTAATACCAGTCGATGCGCTGTCCGTCAATGATGCGCGTCTTGGTCGTGGAGTAGTCAGCATACTCATAGGTAGCACCGAGCGCCAGTTGTTTGCCGACGGTGTGTCCGAGCGAAAATCCGAATTTCCACGGCGTGAAGATCTTGTAGTCGTATGACTCCACGTTGCCCCCTTCGACGAGCGAACCCGTGATAGAGTTGCTGTAGCTCATGGTGAGATCGTACCATGTCGGCGTCTGTACATAAGCACCGAAGCGGAACGGCGAGGTCTCGATCGGGCGCACGATGATACCCAGTTTGAGGTCGATACCATCACCATCCACCGATCTGATGTCACCATAATTGACAGGATAGTTGCGTCCATCGCCCACCAAGTTCTCTGTATAAATTCCTTTGTGTCGGTAGTTCACATCCTTGTAGCTCGCCGTCAAACCGAGATAGACAGCATCGCTGAGGTTGGCGCTGAGGTTGAAGTCATAATCACCGATGTAACCATAGTGCTCACGGTTGATTTGGTAGTCGGCAGCCGGGTAGTTATAGACCTCGCTGCCATCCATTTTGAATCCCTTCACGTTGAGGTGGTCGAAGCCCGAATACGCTCCGTCGTCGCCGTCAAAGGCACCGTTGCGCAACTTCTGATACGTCAGTTTGTTGGCTGAAGCATTGTTCAGTCGGTTGGCCGCTCCCAGCAGAAAGTTGAAGTTCTTGCTCTTGTGGTAGTTGAAGCCCATGTTGACAAACGTCCGTTCTCCAGCTCGCATGGCATAGACGAAGCCCACCTGGTCGAAACTGGCGTTGGTCTTGTCACCTTTGACATACGCTGGCGCATTGCCCTGCATCACCAGTCCTCCCGATATCGTCACTTGACTGCGGCGGAAGAGTCCGATACCTGCTGGGTTCGACTGCATGGTACTGATGTCTGCGCCCAGCGCCTCCATCGCTCCACCCATACCGACGTAGCGTGCCGTACCGTTGAGGTCGCTTCCTGTCAGCTTCTCGTTCTCGTAAGTCTCCTGCGCAAAGCCAGGAAGCGTTGTCAGCGCTGAGGCTATCAATAGATATTTTGCTTTCATTACTCTGATTTTTCTTGTCCGAAGATCCATTGTTGGTTGTTATTGCACCTTAGTGGTCGTTGTTGCACCTTATTGGTTGTTGATGCGCTTGTACCACTCATGCCCATCATTCTGCAAGGCCCCTTTATCGGCGACCGCCAAAGCTGCCGTGGCTGCCGCCACCTCCGCGGCTTCCGCCACCAAACGACCCTCCGCTACGGCTTCCACCGCCGAAAGAACCGCCACCGAAGGAAGACCGGCTACCTCCGAAGGAAGAACCGCGTGGCGAGGCTTGCTGCGGCGTATAGGACCGCGTGCCCGTGGTCTGCTGACTGGGATTGTAGCGGCGTGATCCGCCGAAGTTGCGTTCCCTCTGTGTGCCGTTGTTCTCGCGATTCATGCCCGACGGGCGCGTTGCGCTTCCCGGCCGTCTTTGGTTGCCAAACGATCCCTGTTGCGCAGCCCCCATGCCGAAGTGGCGGTCAGACCGCGAGAAGGAGTGGTTGCGCGTGCCCGTATGGCCTACCCAAACCGTGGAGGGATAGCCCCATCCCCAGCCGTAGCCCCAGTAGCGCGGATAGTGCCAGGCCCAGTAGCTGCCGCACCAGCCGTAGTGCCAGGACCAGGACGCATAGTAAGGCCAGCCCCACAGACTGTCATAATACCACGGTGATCGCCATCCCCAGGCCCAGCTGTTCGCATACCAAGGGTCGTACCAGTAGTTGGAGAAATAGGGGTCATACCAGCCGTAGAAGTTGTCAAAACGTCCCATGCGGCGACTGTAGGCGAAGTCATCATCATCGTCAAACGCATAGGGGCTGCTGAAAGGATAGACCGTGTCGGTGGAGAGCGTTCCGTCGGCGCCATAGAAGCCGATGATGTCGTTGCCCAGCGAGTCCGTGCCTATCTTTTGGTAATAACTTCCAAGGGTGTGACGGCGGTTATACTCGTCGTCGCTCATATCGAGTCCACCGTAGTAGGGTGCGCCGTCGCAGTCCGTCACTGTCGATTTGACCTCGTCCTTGTCCACTGCCGGATTGAAGTAGAGGTCATCCTGTGCCATCATCCCCAGCGGGATGGCAGCGAGGAGTACTGATAGTAATCTTACGCGTTTCATATTTATGTCCCTTTCTTGATGTTCTTGGTGAATCGTATGCTCTGTCGAAAGCCTGCGTCCCTCCTTGCCTTTTCGGATTCTTTTTGGCCGAAAAAGACCGTTTGGGGGCTTCCTTGTGCAAAAATACCACCTATTTGCGATGCAAATGTACGGATTTTCCCTAATCTATGGTAGGTTTTTCCCTAAATTTTATAATTTTGCACGTATCTTTTAACAGAGACACGACCGATATAAGAAAATAGCAATGAAATATACAGAGATTACCTTTACGATTACGCCTGATAGTGAGACGGCCCGCGACCTCGTTTCTGCTCTTTCAGGCGACTGCGGTGTCGATTCCCTTGAGGAGCGCGACGACCACCTCATCGGCTATGTTGCCACCGACTGTTTCGACCCTGTTGGGCTGCAGTCCGTTCTCGACGACTTCCCCATGCCCGATGTGAAGGTGACCTTTTCCGCCCAGCAACTGGAGGACCACAACTGGAACGAGGTTTGGGAGGCCAACGGCTTCGACCCCATCGACGTGGATGGCCGTTGTATTATCTACGACGCCAAGCGCGGTCTCCAAGGCCATAATCCGTCTGTTTCCTCCGATCCGTCTGTTTCCTCCGATGCGGCTCCCCTCTATGTAGGTATCGAGGCCGTCCAGGCCTTTGGCAGCGGCACCCACGAGACCACCCAGATGATTGTCTCCTCGCTCCTTGACATGCCGTTGAAGGGCAAGCGCGTGCTCGATTGCGGCTGCGGCACAGGCATCCTCGGCATTGTTGCTGCCAAGTTGGGCGCCCGCGAGGTTGTCGGCTACGACATCGACGACTGGAGCGTGCGCAACGCCCAGCACAATGGCGAGATCAACGGTGTGGAGATGGAGATTTTTGAGGGCGACAAGCAGGTTCTGAGCCATGTGAGCGGCCTTTTCGACCTGATCCTCGCCAATATCAACCGCAACGTCCTCCTGGCCGATATGGACAGTTTTGTCGAGGTGCTCGCCCACGACGGTAGCCTCATTCTCAGTGGTTTCTACGAGATGGACATTCCTTTGCTCGAAGAAGCCGCTACTCGTCAAGGCTTGGTAGTGAGTCGGGTGTCTGCTCGCGGCGACTGGCGCTGTCTCTTATTACAACGACCTTCCGCTCAGGGATAGTCAGCTGCTTCAGGTCATAGTAGCTCCCGTTGTAGATATTGAGATCGACGTAGGTGCCAATGCCCGGCATTCGCCCTGCGTCGGTATGCTGCCAAAACTTCCACGGCCCGCGATAGCCCATCTTGCTCACATAGTAATGGGCTATCCAGTACGGGTAGCCATCGAAGCGCGAGTCGTTGAGATACTTCTGTTTGAAATTATAATACGTATAGATGATTGGCTTCACCTGGTAGTAGTCCTCCACGATGTGAAGCCAGGTGAGGATGTTTCGCTGAAACTCCTCCGTGCTGAGATCTGCCGGTTTCGTCTCCACATCAAGCACGGGCGGCAGGTCTCCCGGTTCCAGCCGCACCATCGCCGTGAAGTAGTACGCCTGTCTGCGCGGCGACGACTGGTTGCTCCAGAAGTGGTATGCGCCTCGGATGAATCCCGCCTCCTTGGCATTGTCGAAATTCTCCCTAAACCGTGTGTCGATATGGCTGTCGCCCTCTGTGGCCTTGACGAAGACAAAGCGTAGCGGATCGTGCGCCACCAGCGCGTTGCGCAGTCTGTGCCAGTTGATGTGGCCCTGGTGGTGACTGATGTCAATGCCGTGGATGGAGTACCCCTTCGGATAGTCCGGGTCGCCATAGATTGCGCGCCATCTGAATCCCGTAGGAGCGACGAAAGTCGCGTAGAACACCCAACTGTAGACGATCATCACGAGTACGCCCACAGTCCACCTTGCCCTGCCAGGGAGCTGGCAGAAGGATTGGATCAAACGGTTGAGGAGACGAACGGCTTTCATGACTCTGTCGTGGATGTTAAGGTACTTTGGTTATTGATTCGTTTGTTTCTGATTCGTTTGTTTCTGATTCGTTTGTTATTGATTCGTTTGTTGCAGCTATGGCAGTTGCAGCTACGGCGGTTGTAGCGGTCGCTTTTTTCTTTATTTTCCCATCGACCTCATCCCCTCCCGCCTTCCTGCTGAGCAATCGGGCAGGGGAGGGTGATAGTCTTATGGGATCGTATTACTACTACTGATTACTACTACTTACTGCTGCTTGTTATTAGTACTTATTGTTACTACTTTATTGTGACTTATTACTACTTCTTCTGTTGCTCTCTGTCTTCGTTGTCCAGTCTCAGCGTCAGCGTCGTTTGGTCGCAGACGTCGGAAGGTCCCCAGTACTGCACCGGTCCTGGATAGAGGTAGCAAGTCTTGCGCGCCCACTCCTCACGCCTTGCGGCGAAAGCCTGGAACGGACGTCCGTTGAGATTGACGAGCGCTTTGCGGATGACCGGGTTCAGTTTTCCGTTTCTGCGCTCCATGTTCATCATCATCGTCAGAGGCACGCCTCCCGGCACCCAGTCGTCTGACTTCTCCGTGAGATGCTTCACGAGCGCCATGTAGCCCGTCTTGTCGCAGGCGATGAGCATCGCCGCACTTGTGCCGAGCGCATAGCAGTAGTCGGCGTCGAAATTGGAAGGCGCCGCACAGCGTCCCTCATAACCGAAGAAATGGTGCTGAGCCGCATACTTGCCTACGAAGAGCCCCTCCTTCTTCCATTCCGCCAGTTTCACTCCCACCATGTCCGAGAGCAGTTTCTCCGTCTCGATGAGCGAGACCGGCACATTGCCGTGCGGGTCGCGGTCGAGGGAGAGCTGGAGCGCAACCTCCTTCGGCAGCGTGGCGAAGGTGGCGCGGTTCTTGCCCTTCAGATGGTCGAGGATATAGGTCCATTGCGCCTCCTCGTCCAGGTCTCGGTATTCGTCGCCGTTGGTCGCCAGCAAGTCGTTGAGGTCCTGGATCAGACGGCCGATGGCCGGGATAAACTCGATCAGTCCCTCCGGCACCAATACCACGCCGAAGTTGTTGCCCTGAGCTGCACGATGCGCCACGATTGTGGCGATATACTCCACGATATCGTTGAGCGAAAGGTCCTTCTGCTGGATCTCTTCCGAGATCAGACAGATGTTGGGATGCGTCTGGAGCGCACATTCCAGTGCGATATGCGAGGCCGACCGGCCCATGAGTTTGATGAAGTGCCAGTATTTGCGTGCCGAGTTGCAGTCGCGCGAGATGTTGCCGATCAGTTCCGAGTACGTCTTGGCCGCGGTGTCAAATCCGAAGGATGTCTCCACCTGGTCGTTCTTCATGTCGCCGTCGATCGTCTTCGGGCATCCGATCACCTGAACGCCGTATTTTTTTGCCGCGTAGTATTCCGCCAGCATGCAGGCGTTGGTGTTGGAGTCGTCGCCACCGATGATGACGAGCGCCTGGATATCGAGTTTGCGTATGATCTCCATGCCCTTCTCAAACTGATCCACCTCTTCCAGTTTGGTGCGTCCCGATCCGATCATGTCGAAGCCACCCGTGTTGCGGAATTGCTCGACGAAGTCCGCCGTGATCTCCTTGTAGTTGTGATCCACCAGTCCGCTCGGTCCCATGAGGAAACCGTAGAGGCGGTTTTCGGGATCCAGTTGTTTCAGTCTGTCGAAGAGACCGCTGATGACGTTGTGTCCGCCCGGTGCCTGTCCGCCCGAGAGGATGACACCCACGTTGACCCGTTTTCTCAGCATTATCTCACCCGGCTCAAAACTGATGAGCGGCAGGCCGTATGTGTTGGGAAACAATTTCTTGATCTCATCCTGATTGTCCACGCTGTGAGTGGGCTTACCTTCTTTTACCTTGACGGCGCCACGGAGAGCCATTGGTAGTTTGGGTAGGTAGGCGGCTCTCTCTTTCTGTAATGCGCTTATTTCCATAGAATGTATCTATTTGTGTTGACTAATCCTGCTTCTTGCAGCGAAGCTATATTATTTTGCAAAGTTATGGAATTTTCGTCAGAAATCGGCAAAAACCCCATTAAAAAAGAATTTCAAGAAGTTTTTTCCCCGATTCGTTTGCCGTTCCCCATTTTTTTCCTATCTTTGAACCATCAAAAGCAATTATTATCGTCTAATCGTATAAAAAAATTGAATCATGGCAAAAAGAAGAGAACTCAAACGCTCGATCAACTACATTTGTAGTGACCTGTTCGCAGAGTGCATGGCAGCATCATTATATAATGGTACGCCCAATCCCGAGGATGTGAAAAATCTCCTCACCTCCATCCTCACCATGCACAGCAGCTATATCTGCCGCGTCTCCCATGTCGAGCCCGGCATGAAGGCGAGCGTTTACTTCCAGGATCTCAAGACCCATTTCAACAAGGACGTCAACGACGTGATCGACCAAATCAACGGTCTTCACTAATTTTATATATATAAAGGTAAAACACTCGGAAGGGCGACCCGGCCCCGCTCAGTGGCGGCTGGGTCCTCTCCGCTATTGTGAGGATGTGTCGAGGCCCTGGCTTTGACATAGCCTCCTGCGGCGTATAGCCACGGCTGATCGGCTTGGAAACCGAATCTGCGCGCCCGTTTGTGGTCCGCCGCCGAGTGTTCATGTCTCACCAATGTTTGGCAAAATGCTACGAAATCTTTGTCAGTTTTTGCTCTATCGCCTGATGGGGTGGAGAAAAGAGGTCACGACCGATCTCCCCACGAAAGGCATCATCTGTCTCGCCCCCCATACCAGCAACTGGGACTTCATCATCGGCCTGCTCTATTCGCGCGCCGAAGGCATCTGGAGCAACTTCCTCATGAAGCGTGAGTGGTTCTTCTGGCCCCTGGGTCCCCTCTTCCGCCATCTGGGCGGCATTCCCGTATGGCGCGACCGCCGTTCCTCCCTCACCGACCGCCTTGCCGAGTCCGCCCGCCAGGCCGACCGGTTTATGATCTGCGTCACCCCCGAGGGCACCCGTTCGCTCAATCCCGACTGGAAGAAAGGTTTTTACTTTATCGCCCAGAAAGCCGGCCTTCCCATCATCCTCTACGCCATCGACTACGAGAAGAAACTGATCGTCTCGACCAAGACCCTCCATCCCACGGGCGACGTAGAGAAGGACATGCGCGAGATCAAACTCTATTTCAAGGACTTCAAGGGAAAAATCCCCGAGAAGTTCACCATCGGCGAGGTGTAAGAAATTCATCCTCGGTGAGGGGAAAATATCATCGTGGAGAAAAACACCATTGGGAGGAGTAGCCCCTGCGAGGGGAAAAGAGTTGTAGAAAGAAGTATAATAAAGAGGTGTAAAAAAAGACTCATCATGTGCAGAAAACTGTTGGCAACGTTGCTTGCCGCCACTTTGATCACCCCCTGTCTGGCTCAGTCCACGGCGTGGGGGAAAATTCAATACAAGGGTCGCCCTTGGGTTGAGAACGTCTCGCGTCCCAACACCATCAGCCACGGCCTCCAGGGTCGCCACCTCTCCCTTTGGGCCAGCCATGGCCGCTACTACGACATCGGCAAGGGCGAGTGGCGCTGGCAGCGTCCCTTCCTTTTCTGCACGACTGAGGACCTATACACCCAGACCCTTGTCGTCCCCTATCTCATCCCGATGTTGGAAAATGCCGGCGCCAACGTCTTCACGCCCCGCGAGCGCGACTGGCAGCGCAACGAGCTGATTGTCGATAACGACCAGCGATCCAGCGGCTATCTCGAGCTCACCACCAAGGAGCCGTGGAAACTCACGGGCAAGCCCGGCTTCGCCCTCCACGGTGGCACCTATGCCGACCTGGAGAATCCCTTCCTGGCCGGATCAGCCCGCCAGGTGAAGGCCCGCAAGCGCCGTAAGCGCCTCTCCGAAGCCTCCTACCAGCCCTATTTTCCCGAGCCAGGCCGCTACGCCGTCTATGTGAGCTATCAGACCCTGCCCAAGAGCGTCGATGACGCCGAATACACCGTCTATCACAAAGGCCAGGCCACGACCTTCCATGTCAACCAGCAGATGGGCGGCGGCACCTGGGTCTATCTCGGCACGTTCGACTTCGACCGCGGCAGCAATGCCTACAACCGCGTCGTCCTCTCCAACTACAGTCGCAGCAAGGGCGTGGTGACCACCGACGCCGTCCGCTTCGGAGGCGGCATGGGCAATATCACGCGAGGCGGCACGACCAGCGGTTTACCCCGATCCCTGGAGGCCGCCCGCTACTACGCCCAGTGGGCTGGCGCTCCCAGCAGCGTCGTGAGCCGCTTCAATCAGACCAACGACTACAACGACGACCTCAACGCCCGTTCCGGCATGATCAATTGGTTGGCAGGCGGATCCCCCTACGTCCCCAAGGAAGTGAGCAAGGGCGTGCCCATCGAACTCCAGTTGGCCGTCCATAGCGACGCGGGCTACAAGCAGGACGGATCCTTCGTCGGCACCTTGGGCATCTGCACCACCGTGGCCGACGGTCAGACCACCTACGCCTCGGGCCTTCCCCGCGAAGCCTCCCGCAGTTTTGCCGCCCAGCTCGTGGAGAATGCCCGCCGCGACCTTGAGTCCCGTTTCGGCATCCGTTGGGCCACCCGTTCCGTCTGGGACAAGAACTACAACGAGACGCGCCGTCCCGAAGTGCCCTCCGCCATCGTTGAGACCCTTTCCCATCAGAACTTCTCCGATATGCGCTATGGCCTCGACCCCAACTTCCGCTTCACGATGGCGCGGTCCTTCTACAAGACGATCCTGCGCTATACCGCGCGGATGCACAACACCTCCTACGTCGTCTCGCCCCTGGCGCCCGCCCTCTTCCGCGTCACCATGACCCGTGGCGGCAAGGCCCGCCTCGCCTGGGCCCCCACCGACGACAAGAGTGAACCCTCGGCCTGCCCCACCTCCTACAACGTCTATACCGCCATCGGGTCCGGCGGCTTCGACAATGGCGTCAACGTCCGTGGCACGAGCCACGAGGTGGAGATGGAGCCCGGCGTGACCTACCACTTCCGGGTGACGGCCTGCAACGACGGCGGCGAGAGTTTCCCCACCGAGGTCCTCTCCGCCTACTTTGCTCCCTGCGCCAAGCACACCGTGCTGGTGGTCAACGGATTCCGCCGTCTCTCTTCCCCCGCCGTTGTCCAGAACGACTCCCTCCAGGGCTTCAATCTCGAGTCCGACCCCGGCGTCACCTACGGCCTGATGGCAGGGTGGGCTGGTCGTCAGATCTGCTTCGACCGTAGCCAGGGCGGCAAGGACGGTCCCGGCGCCTTGGGCTATTCCGGTAGCGAACTCCAGGGCCGCTTCGTCGCCGGCAACGACTTCTGCTATGTGCGCACCCACGCCGACGCCATCGCCCAGTCCAAAGACTACCACGTCGTCAGTTGTTCCGTTGGCGCCGTCGAGCAAGGTCTCGTCCGCCTCTCCGACTACGACTGCGTCGATCTCCTCCTCGGACTGGAGAAGGACGACGGCCATAGCCTCCTCTACTACAAGGCCCTCTCGGCCCAGTTGCGCAGCCGCCTTGCGGCCTATCTCTCTTCCGGCCACGGGTCGCTCCTCGCCAGCGGCGCCTATATCGCCTCCGACGCCCGCACGCAGGAGGAGCAGCAGTGGCTCTCCACCTATCTCAAGACGGCCTACGACGGCACCAACCTCCGTCAGGACGAAGAGCAGATGACGGGCCTTGGCAGCCAGTTTGCCATCTACCGCCAGCTCAACGACCGCCACTACGCCGCCTGGCACCCCGACGTCTTCCGTCCCACGGGCGCGGCCTTCGGCGCCATGCAGTACGCCAGTGGCCAGCTCGCTGCCGTCGCCTACAAAGGGTCCGACTTCCGCACCTTCACCATGGCCTTCCCCTTCGAGTGTATCAAGGACGCCCAGAAGCGCCAGGCCCTCATGCGCGGCATCCTCCACTTCCTCGTCACAGACAAGAAAACATCCAAAAAATAAACGATTATGACATACAAGATTCAAGCCAACGCCTCCGGCACCCGCAGCATCGAGGTGACGGACGCCCATCTGGCCACGCTCCGCAAGTATCATCTGCTCCACCATCTGGTCGATTCCAATGGCATCGTCGATGAGAGCGTGGTCAACAAACTCAAGCTCAACGTCCGGTCCCTGCTGGAGTCGGAGCACGGCCAGGACAAGGCCCTCCTCGACCTCTGCCTCGACGTGGTCTATCATCAGAACATGAAGGCCATCGCCCTCACCCACCTCCTCCAGCTCTACAAGGACCATCCCCAGCCAGCCGAGGAGACTGAGGAGACCGAGGAGGCCGGCGTCTGACACCTAACGCAGGGCGCGCCCCGCTTCCCCCTGGTGGCGTCTTCTCCGCGACGGGAGACGACGCCCCGATCTATTCTTATCGCCAACCCATCATCATGTCAGCACAGCAAAACTACGACGACACACCCCAGTTTCAGCTCACCGACTTCCTTCCCACGACGAAGAAGGAGTGTGAGTTGCGCGGCTGGGACCAACTCGACGTCATCCTCTTTTCGGGCGACGCCTATATCGATCATCCTTCCTTTGGCGTAGCCGTCATTGGGCGCACGCTGGAGGCTGCCGGCTACCGCGTGGCCATCGTCACGCAGCCCGACTGGCACGGCGACTACCGCGACTTCAAGAAATTGGGTCGTCCGCGCCTCTTCTTCGGCATCTCGCCGGGCGCCATGGACTCCATGGTCAACAAATACACCGCCAACCGCCGCCTCCGTTCCCGCGACGAGTATTCGCCCGACGGTCGCCACGACAAGCGCCCGGAGTATCCCACGATCGTCTATACGCGCATCCTGAAGGAGATCTATCCCGACGTGCCCGTGGTGCTGGGAGGTATCGAGGCGAGCATGCGCCGCCTCACCCACTATGACTATTGGAAGGACCGCCTGATGAAGTGCATCCTCTGCGATAGCGGAGCCGACCTGCTAATCTATGGCATGGGCGAAAAGTCGATCGTTGCCATTGCGCGCGAGCTGGAGGAGGGATGTCAGATCCGCGACGTGCGCGACGTGCCGCAGACCGTCTTCCTCTCCCGCCGCGAGGACATTCCCGGAGGCATCCGCGAGGACGACATTGTCCTCCACACCCACGAGGAGTGCCTGCGCAACAAGAAGTTTCAGGCCGAAAACTTCCGCCATATCGAGGAGGAGTCCAACAAGCGCCACGCCAGCCGCATCCTCCAGGGCGTCGATGGGCGCTTCGCCGTGGTCAATCCGCCCTATCCGCCGATGACGACGGAGGAGCTCGACGCCTCCTTCGACCTGCCCTATACGCGCTACCCCCACCCGAAGTACAAGGGCAAGACCATCCCCGCCTTCGAGATGATCAAGTTTAGCGTCAACATCCATCGTGGCTGCTTCGGCGGCTGCGCCTTCTGCACCATCTCCGCCCACCAGGGCAAGTTTATCTCCTGCCGGTCCAAGGAGAACATCCTGCGCGAGGTGCGCAAGGTCATTCAGATGCCCGGGTTCAAAGGCTACCTCAGCGACCTCGGAGGTCCGTCGGCCAATATGTACGGCATGCATGGGCGCAATCTCAAGGCCTGCGAGCACTGCAAGCGCCCCTCCTGCATCCATCCCCAGATCTGTCCCAACCTCAACACCAGCCACCAGAAGTTGCTCGACATCTACCATGCCGTCGATGCGCTCCCCGGCATCAAGAAGAGTTTTATCGGATCGGGCGTGCGCTACGACCTGCTGCTCCATCGCGGCAAGGACGAGGAGGCCAACCGATCGACGGAGGAATACACGCGCGAGCTCATCACGCGCCATGTCAGCGGACGCCTGAAGGTGGCTCCTGAGCACACCTGCCCCCACGTCCTCTACCTGATGCGCAAGCCCTCCTTCGATCTCTTCTACCGCTTCAAGACCATCTTCGACCGCATCAACCGCGAGGAGGGACTCAACCAGCAGATCATCCCTTATTTCATCTCCTCCCACCCAGGCTGCCACGCCGAGGACATGGCCGAGCTTGCTACCATCACCAAGGACCTCGACTTCCACCTGGAGCAGGTGCAGGACTTCACGCCCACGCCGATGACGGTCTCCACCGAGGCCTGGTACACGGGCTACGACCCCTATACCCTGGAGCCCGTCTTCTCTGCCAAGACGCCCTCCGAGAAGCTCGCCCAGCGCATGTTCTTCTTTTGGTACCAGCGCGACCAGCGACCCGCCATCGAGCGCGAACTGCGCCGCCTGGGACGGACCGATATTCTGGATCGCCTCTACGGCGGCGCACCGAAGCAGGGATCGCAGCGAGGGGATCGGGAACCGCGCGGAGGCCACAATCGCCGAGGCGCGCAGGCTCGTGAGGACTATTCTCGTCGGGGAGGACAACCGCGTGAGGACTACAACCGCCGAGGCGACCGTCGGTCTGCTTCTTATGGTGAGAAGACCTCCTCTTACAAAGAGAGGACTGCTTCTTACAAAGAGAAATTTGCTTCTTACAGAGAGCAATCTGCTTCTTATGGCGAGAAGTCGGCTTCCAATCGTGAGAAGTCCAACTCCTATGGAGAAAAGTCCTATCGCGATCAGCGACCCGGCAGTTCCCGTCGTGGTGATCAGCGTCGTGAGGATTACGACCGTCGAAGCGGCCGCGACAACTATCGTCAAAGCGACCGCGACAACTACCGTCCGAAGTCCAAGAACCGCCGCCGCTGACCCCCTTTTCCCCTTTTCGGCTGCTGCCCCCATAAAAAACCAAAGCGAGGGCAGCAGCCCATTATCCGTGTCCGAATCACCGTATCCGAATTGCCATAACCAAACCATGCTTATCCGAACCATCCGTATCCGAATCATGCGTACACTCACCTTTCTTCTGACCCTCCTCATGGCCTCCGCCCTCCAGGCGCAGCCCCTCCTCGACGAAGCCTCCTCCACGCTCCAGCCCGCCCTCCAGCAGTTGGGACGCCGGTTGCTTCGCCATAAGACCGGATCCATCGTAGCCATCCAGCCCGCCACGGGCCGCGTCCTCTGCCTTGTCACCCATTCCTCCGAGGGCGAAAAACCCGCGCTGGCCCTGGCCACACCCTATCCGCCAGGCTCCACGATGAAGACCGCCGAGGCGCTGATGCTCTACTCCGAGGGCATCATCGACGACGAGACCACCGTGGCCTGCCAGGGAGCCCTGCGCTCGGGCAACATCCGCGTCCGCTGCCATTCCCACGCCTCGCCGCTGCGCCTCACCAACGCCCTGGCCTATTCCTGCAACACGTGGTTTCTGAGCACGTTTCTCCGCATGATGGGCGACCGCGACCGCTACGAGACCAAGGACAGCGCCATCACCGTCTGGAACCGCTATATGCGCAGCATGGGCCTTGGCGGACCCACCGGCATTGATATGGAGGGCGAGAAGGGCGGTCTGCTGGCCAATGCCCACTATCTCAACCGCCGCTACGACGACCGCTGGAACGCCCAGACCGTCATGTGGATCGCGATGGGGCAGGGCGACGTCACCGCCACGCCCCTCCAGCTCTGTGTCCTGGCTTCCTCCATCGCCAACCGTGGCTGGTGGTACCGTCCCCATCTCCACGACTACGCCCCCGACCATCCGCTCTCCGCGCGCTACGCCACGCCCCATTTCACCAGGGCCACCCCTGCCGCCTATGCCGCCGTCGTCCGGGGTATGCGCCAGGCCGTCCTCCACGGTACGCTGACGGGCGTGAAAACCTCCGCTTACACCCTCTGTGGCAAGACCGGCACGGCCGAGACCGCGGGCCGCGACCACTCCGCCTTCATCGGTTTCGCCCCCATGGACGATCCCGCCATCGCCGTCTGCGTCTATATCGAGCATGGCGGTTTTGGTGCCGACGCGGCAGCGCCCATCGCCTCCTTCCTCATCGAGCAGCACCTCACGGGCCATCTTTCCCCCGCCTCCCAGCGCAAAGCCAGCCTCATGGAGGCCAAGTCCTACTGATCGAAACTTTAAAGGTTCTTCCGGAAAATCGAGTTATAGGGTTTGTGCTGTTGCCAATAAGCCCTGCTGAGTTAGGGAAAACAACAAATACAACTTTTACAACAAGTAACAACCTACACGCTTCGCGCGTATTGCAATCCTGCTGCAAGGTAAACAACAAAATACAAGGCTTCGCCAGGACATTACGCCAGGAGAAATCAGCAGGAAATGTGTCCAAGGCGAAGCGTTGTTCATAGTTGTTTCCCTTGCAGCAACCCTTGGTCAGCATGGGCCTCGAAGAGGCGATGTCCCCGCGAAGCGTTGTTACTTGTTGTAAAAGTTGTTCAAGTTGTTTTCCATGTGTCCACGTCGAATCACTCCATTTTCGAGAAGAACCACTTTAAAGGTTCTTCCGGAATATCGAGTGATAGGGTTTGTGCTGTTGCCAATAAGCCCTTCTGAGTTAGGGAAAACAACAAATACAACTTTTACAACAAGTAACAACCTACACGCTTCGCGCGTATTGCAATCCTGCTGCAAGGTAAACAACAAAATACAAGGCTTCGCCAGGACATTACGCCAGGAGAAATCAGCAGGAAATGTGTCCAAGGCGAAGCGTTGTTCATAGTTGTTTCCCTTGCAGCAACCCTTGGTCAGCATGGGCCTCGAAGAGGCGATGTCCCCGCGAAGCTGTTCCATTACATGGCACTCTTTCTCGCCATGGCATAACTTGAGCAAGCTCAGTTCTGCTCATGGCTTACCGAAAGAGTTGTTACTTGTTGTAAAAGTTGTTCAAGTTGTTTTTCATGTGTCCACGTCGAATCACTCCATTTTCGAGAAGAACCACTTTGAAATTGATAATTGCATAATTACCCGCTATATTTACGTTGATTCTCTCGTTGAGGCCCGCCTATATCGTAGAGTAGCTTGTTTTTACACGTCCGTTAACACTTTGGGATAAAAAAGATTAAAACCCCTTGCGTTTCTTTTTTATTATGTAACTTTGCACCCGTACAAGCGAAACGTCTCGCTTTCATGGTGATAGAGCGATATTCCATGTTGGTAAGAAGGGCGAGACTTTAGGAAAGTACATTGAGAGCAAATCCTGTGTTCTGTGGATCAGGAAATCAATTCAAGTTGTATCTATATATTTAAAATTAAAAACTTATGAAGAAAATGTTATTGTCTGCGGCCTTCCTGGCTGCCATGACTTCCGTGTCCGCACAGAAGTTGACGTATGTGCCTTATGCCGACAACGGCTACCTGATGGGCACCTACATCTCCAGCGACGGTCGCTACATCGCTGGTGGCGACGCCGGCGGCCAGGGCTTCATCTACGACACCCAGAACGGCCAGATCAAGTACTTCGTTTCACCCGAGAACGGCGACGAGACGAAGGACGCGAGCACGGAGGTGCGCGCCGTCAACCCTGATGGTACGGGCGTGGGCTATGTCGGCGACAAACTCTGCAAGTTTGACTTCAACACGGGCGAATACACCGACCTCGGCGTCAACGAGCCCGCCCTGGCCAACACCATGAGCACCGACGGTTCCGTCATCGGCGGTTACGCCTGGGACGAGAGCACCTACATGCAGCACCCGATCTACCTGAAGGACGGCGTGAAGTATGACCTCCCGATGCCCACCAGCACGTGGCTCGGCTACGAGGCCAACGGCTTCGGTCTCACGGGCGCCAATGCCGACGGCTCCATGTTCCTTGGTTATGTCCAGGACGACTTCGCTGCCTATCCCATCTGCGTCTGGGTGCTCAACAAGGACGGCAGGACCTACTCCGTCATCCCCGTCAGCAAGCGCTTCTACGACTCCAGCATCGAGCTCAAGGGCCCGCAGCCGATGGACTACTTCAACGGTGCCTTCATGAGCGCCAACGGTCGCTGGGTGGCCCTCAGCGTCCACAATAAGGACAACGCCGAGCAGTCTTACACGCTCGCCCGCTACGACGTCCTCAACGACGCCCTGGAGTACATCTCCTGCCCCGAGGCTACGCAGACGCTGGCCTACTACGCCACCGCATCTCCGACGACGGTACGATGATCGGCTACATCAACGACGAGACGAGCAACGCCCGCACGGGTGTGATCTGCCTCGCTGGCGACACCGTGGCCCATCGTCTCTCCGAGGCCTTCCCCAATGTCCCCGAACTGGCCCAGCTCGATGTCAATGAGCTCAACACGCCGTGCTGCATCACGCCCGACGGCCGCTACATCACCGGTTTCGGCTATGTCGATCTCGACGATGAGAATCTCTGCTTCGGTACCTATTGGATCGACACCAAGACGACCGACGCCGTCGATAAGGTCTCTGAGGCTGCTCCCGCCACGAAGGTGGTCGGCTCCTATGGCGTCGATGGCAAGGCCAAGCGCTTGGCCGCTCCCAAGGGCCTGCGCCTCGACAAGCTCGCCAATGGCAAGGTCAAGAAGGTGGTGGTGAAGTAATCATCCCCCCTGCTGATCATTTATAAAACTGTCAACGCCGTGCCACCCGCTGTGTGACACGGCGTTTTGCTCAGTCCCCTTCCTCGCGCTCGCCCCTGGCGAGACGCGCCCACGAAGTTTAACGCACCAGACAACACCATCAGCTATGAATCAGATCATCATGCTGGGCACGGGCAACGCCACCGTGACCCAATGCTACAATACGTGCTTCCTCCTCGAGACCTCCACCACGCGCCTCCTCGTCGATGCTGGCGGAGGCAACGGCGTGCTGAGGCAGCTCCAGCGCGCTGGAGTGGCCATCCGCGACCTCCACCACCTCTTCGTCACCCATGCTCACACCGACCATGTGCTGGGCGTGATCTGGGTGATCCGCATGGTGGCCCAGTGCAAGGACTACGAGGGCCATCTCCACGTCTATGGCCACGACAAGGTGCTGCTGGTCCTGCGCACCATCATCGACATGATCCTCGCCAAGAAGCAGCTCGCCCAGGTTGCGCAGCGTGTCGTCTTCCATCAGTTGGAGGACGGCGACCGATTCCCCGTGGGCGACATGACAATCCAGTGTTTAGACATCCACTCCACAAAGGAGAAGCAGTACGGTTTTCGAGCCGAACTGCCCCGGAGCGTGTCTCCAGCCTCCGCCTCCCTCGGCGCCCCGGCGTCTCCCCTGGTGGTGGCCTGCCTGGGCGACGAACCCTACAATCCCGCCAACCGCCCCCTCGTCGAGCAGGCCGACTGGCTGATGGCCGAGGCCTTCTGCCTCTATGCCGACCGCGAGACCTTCAAGCCCTACGAGAAGAGTCATAGCACGGCCCTCGACGCCGGTCGCCTGGCCTCCCAACTGGGCGTGCGCCACCTCATCCTCTACCATACCGAGGAGAAGACGCTGGCCACACGCAAGGTGGCCTATGCGCAGGAGGCAGCCCAGCAGTATGACGGCCCGGTCCTCGTGCCCGACGACCTGGAGGTGATTCCCCTCGACTGATCGTCTCGCCCGCTGGGATCATGTTCCGCTTGCGCTTTTTATTGCTTGCGAGCGTCCTTTTTCGCTGTAGAACGCCCTTTTCTGCAAGACGGGGTAGAAAATAACGCAATTTTTCCACCCCTTCTTGTAAATTATCCAAAACTTTTCTTCCATCTCGGCTTTTTTTTCTACCTTTGCATCAGAATTACAAACATAGTAAATAGAGATCAGGTATGACAACAGAATCAGTTTATGATCGGCTGAAGGCCCATGGCATCAATCCTTCCAAGCAGCGGATGGCCATCATGGAGTATCTCATGACCCATCCCACCCATCCGACGGTGGAGGAGGTGTATAAGGCGCTGGTGCCCTTCATCAAGACGCTCTCGCGAACGACCGTCTATAACACGCTGCGCCTCTTCTCCGAGCACAATGCGGCCCAGATGATCACAATCGACGAGCACCGCGTCTGCTACGACGGCAATTTGGAGCCCCATGTCCATTTCTTCTGCAAGAAGTGTGAGAAGGTCTATGATTTCATGGAGGAGCAGGTGCCCGCCCTCCGCTACGAGGGTGTGCCCGAGGGCTTCCAGGTGCACGAGGCGCAGATCTACTATCGCGGCCTCTGCAAGCATTGTGCCGAGAAGCTCCACAAAACCGTTCTTTCGTAGTCCCGGTCCCGATAGAGGGCCCAAACACATAGAGAGACCATAGAGACCCCGCGGAGGCGCTTGTCCACCACGGGTCCCTATGGTCTCTGTTTGTTTCCTACCGCTTCACGAGGTGGCCGATCACCTGCTGGCGGTTGCGCCCCGCGCCCCGGTAGCCGACGTGTATCCACTGGGCCTGGCCCTTGGAGGCAGTCTCCCAGATGAGCTGGTCAAACGGGAGGTTGTCCATCATCCAGGCAAACCACTCGCGGCCCGTCTTGGCGTCAGGAATAAAAATGTCGGCGGCGCAGCCCCGCGTGTGGTCCGAGGTTTTCACGCCCCCTACGGCAGCGTTGAGCTTTGGCGACCGGTAGCCGCTGTTGATGCGGACGGCGTGGCCGAGATGCGCCCGCAGCGGTTCCAGGACGTGGAGGCAGAGCTGCTGGAGGTTGCCGACCGCCGAGAGGGGCGGCGTGTTGTCTATGCGCCGTGTGACGGCGACGAGGGAGGTGGTAAACTCCGTGAGGCGGAAGTGTTCTGATAAGATTATTGACATATTCTTGATCATTTTGACGATTGGAGAATCCTTAACGTTATTATGTTATTATGTTATTACGCTATTGCAAAGGAGTATTTTGGTACGTCTTTTTATATACCCCCTTATCGACTCTAACGACCATCCCTTGTCGCTCCCAGCGCATCAGCATGGTGTTGACTCTGCTTTTGGGTACGTCAAAGCCCCTTGCGCCAATAGTAGCCCCATGAGCTTCGTCGGTCGTAAACTGGTTGTTCAACTGCTCATAGATGGTGTCGTTCTTTGACTTGCGGCAGCGTATCGAGTCGGACGAAATATAATCGTTCGAATTGAAGGCAGCCTCAATACGCTCTCGGAAGAAGCGAAGTGCGTTGTCGAGCATGTAGTCGGCAATCACGTCGAAGGCCATGAGCATCTGCGGCGTCTGCTGGCGCTGCAGCAGGTTCTGCCACAACGTGGGTTCGGTCTTCAGCCGCTTTTCTGCCCCTTGCAGCCCGTGGTGCTGGATGAGCAGCTCGGCCACGCGGCAGAGCATCAGACAAGTCATCATGCGCATGGTGGTAGGGCAGGTGCGGAAGCGCTGGCGCGCCTTGATCTTGTCGTCATTCTTCAGCGTTTCTATACGGACTCGCTCCAGCCAGTCGCGTCCCTTCTGCTCCAGCTTGGGCAGTTCCACGTCACCACTCATCAAGGGCAGAAGGTGGGCCACCTGCTGGATCTTTGCCAGGTACTCGTCCCTCATCCCATAGAGGTTTTCCGTAAGAGGCGCAAAGGTGTTGTCGGGCGTCCGGGCCACCGCCACACGGCTCTGAAAACCGTCGGTATAGTTGGTGATGACGCGGTAGAGCGCGTCGGGCGTGCCACACATCACGACGTTCCACAGCAGTTTTTCTATGTGGACGTTGACGGCGTCTGCCGACTTCGCCTCGCGGTCGTAGGGCGTGCCGTCGTAGGCCTGGCGCAGCATGACGGAGAAGTCGCACATGGCCGTGCGCCACTTCTGTGCCACGGTGTCGGCCTCGGGCGTGAAGGAGAAGGCGTGCTTGCCTCCCGTGTTGGCCAGCCGGTCGGCGAGGTTGGCCACGGTGGTGTTCAAGGTGAGGCACCGCACGGGGTACTTCGGATCCTCGGGCTGATCCTTCTTGTTTTTTGCTGCTCGTTTCCGCACACGCCATTCCTCCTCCTGCTGCAGATAGCCCTTATCGACCGTCTTCACTTCCGAGAGCCAAGCTGATATCACAGGGTCGATACTTCCCTTGCCAGAGGCGAAGTCGCCGGCTATATAACTGATCAGGTTGAGCTGCGAGGGCTTGCCGTGGATATCGACGCGCACGCCCGTGGCGAGCATACCGATGGCCGGCGTCACGGCGAAAATGGCGGGCATGGCGAGGTACGGCCCCACGGCGCTGATGCTCTCCCTTACGCCCTGCGGCATCTTGGGCAGGGCATTGTAGTATTGTAGGTCGTCCTGCAACATGGCTTCGACAGCGGCATCCTCCTTGTCTTCGGTCTTCATGTCTTGGCGCACGGCCTCGATTACGTCCCTCAGTCGTTTCGGCATCTGTGTTTGCTTCTCGCTCAGCGCCGAGTTGATGCAGGCCAGTTTCTCCGCCTCGGGGAATCCGTCGTAGCAGGGGATGACGCGGGCCATCAGTTCTCGGTCGAAATCGCAGATGTTGCGGAGGTTGACGGCCAACTCGAAAGTGAGCGTGTTGCGGTTGGACCGTATCGGGTGCTCGCCTTCGTTGTAGAGGGTCCACCATTTCTCGATGATGCGATCGTAAGGAATGCCCTTGTAGCACAAAGGAGCCTCCGCTTCGCTTGCTTCCTCGCCCGTGTGGCCTTCCTGCTCTTCCGTGGTGGTTTCGTCCGCTTCCTTGCTCGTTGTTTCTCCTTCCTCCGTTTGGCTCTTCTCCTCGCTTTGACCGTCCGGTTTGGAGACCGTCTCAGAGACCGCAGAAGTCGTTTCTGAGGCCATGGAAGCCGTCGGGCCTCCCGACTTCCGTTCGCCCCTTTGCGTTGTCTCAGAAGCCGTAGCGGCAGCCTCCGTGGCGGTCTTTGTGGCATGCTTCGTGGCCGTAGCAGAACCCGTAGAGGCCCCGCATTCCGTATTGTCAAAGAGGTCCTCATGGAGGTAGAGCAGGTCCTCGGACGTGGTGGCGAAGAAGACGCGGGTGATGTCCTTTGCCCCAGCGTCATACTCCACGCCCAGCAGGTCGGAGGCCCAGCGCAGGTTGGCCTCCTGGTCCATCTCGGGATGGC
>OIWU01001289.1_pt1 | contig 25529 bp, 16 predicted proteins | sample 1587711 | NCBI WGS metagenome assembly OIWU01 (sample SAMEA3888909, study PRJEB22519) | human gut metagenome | biome: human gut; feature: human-associated habitat; material: faeces | place: Denmark | collected 2010 | reverse complement strand
GCGGCTCAGGCGCTCTGTCACCGCCTCGAAGACCGGGCAGGCCGCGAGGAATGCGATGGAGAGGTAAATGGCACCGATCACCGCGCCGACGTAGAAATTCGCTGCGAGCATCGGCACATAGACCCAGGTGAAGAACGGGCCGACGAAAATCTGGCAGACGACGATGAACTTCAGCAGTGTTTTCTTCATGCCGAGCTTATCCTGCAAGGAACCGTAGACAAACATCAAGACGAGCGTCACGGCAGATCCGAAGGAATAAATCGTGCCGACCTGTGCCCCCGTGAAGCCCTGTTTCGTCGTCAGCCAAATCTGGAAGAAGGACCACCAGATGCCCCAGCCCGCGAAGAACAGCAGGATCACGAAAGGGGAGAGCACGATAATCAGAAGGTAGAATGAGAACCTCTTCAAGAGATTCCTTGACTTGTTTACCTTCCACACATTATTGAACACTGACTCCACGCACATCATCATCCATACCACGAGCCAGGCGAAAAGCAATGCGCTGACAAGCCCCACAGGGCTGGACTGGGCTGTATGAATGACATTTTCAGCAAAACCGAACAGTGTATCTATCGCCTGCTGGTTGGAGAAATTCGATGCAAGTATCCCTTTCAATGTGTCTTCAAGCCCGAGTCCACCGGTAATGATGAAGGCTATGGCAATGAACGGAACCACGGCCATTGTACAGAAAAAGCTCAGCGCAACAGCCTGAAAGCCGATTTTTTGTGTGGAAAAGGTCTTGACGGTCAGAGTGATGACCCTCAAGTCCTTTACGAAACGCTTGCGCATACGCGACAACTCGTCGAAATTCTCATTCCAGATTCCGTCGGACAAATAGTTTTTAAGTCTATGTATTTTCTCTTTTATCTTCATTGTTTGTCTCACGCTACACCATACCGCCGAACAAATCCGGCTCTATTTCCTCTTCTTCTTTTTCAGGCACGGCACCTTCAGGCAGCATTGACCTGAATTTGTCTTCGTCAATCACCGGCACTCCGAGCTGTTCCGCCTTGCTGAGTTTTTCCGGTCCCGGCTTGTTTCCGGCAAGCAGGAATGACGTCTTTCCGCTGATGGAACTGCCATTCTTACCTCCGTGAAGTTCAATCAGTTTCTTCATTTCATCTCTTGAAATGCTGAAGGTTCCGGATATGACTATGGTCTTGCCATTCAATGCATCCGACAGGTTCTGCAGAGGAGTATCTGCTGACATCTTCAGTCCCGCAGCCTTCAACCTCTGGATCTCCACTATGTGGCGTTCGTCACGGAAGAAGTCATAGACGCTGCCAGCTATGGTTTCGCCCACATCCGGAACCTCCAGAAGCTGTTCTTTGGACGCAGCCGCTATATTGTCAATGTTCCTGAAATGTTGCGCTATTTCCTTGGCCGTGGATTCGCCCACATATCTGATTCCTAACGCGAACAGAACGTGCTCAAATGATACTTTCCGGCTGTCTTTCAGGCTGTCCAGGAACCTTTTGGCGGACTTTTCTTTCCAGCCGTCCAGCCTGAGCAGGTCATTTCTGGTCAAATCATACAGGTCTGCAGGTGTCCTGACCATATCGAGACTGAAAAGCTGGTCAATGGTAGCGTCACCCGCAATGACATTCATGGCTTTACGGCTCAAGAAGTGAACCAGACGACCTTTGATCTGTGTCGGGCAGCCATCCACATTGGGACAGAAGAACTTGGCCTGCTCCTCCTCTCTTACGAGCGGGGTGCCGCAGTCAGGACAGACAGTAGGGAAATCAGGTTTTCTGACATCGGGACCTCTCTTGGAGAGTTCCACGCCAGTAATTTTAGGAATAATCTCCCCGCCTTTCTCCACATAGACATAGTCACCGATGCGGATATCCATCTGCGCCATCATGTCTGCGTTGTTCAATGTCGCCCTCTTGACCACCGTTCCGGAAAGCTGCACAGGATCAAGATTGGCAACCGGCGTTACCGCTCCGGTTCTACCGACCTGATAATCAATGGAAAGGACTCGTGTCAATGCCTGTTCCGCCTTGAATTTATATGCCACTGCCCAACGCGGGAACTTCGCCGTATAGCCAAGTTCAGTCTGAATCTGAAGTTCATTGATCTTTATGACAATGCCGTCAGTCGCGTACGGGAGGAATTTACGCTCCTTGTCCCAGTAGTTTATATAATCCTCTATCTCATTGATATTGTGGCAGATCTTGCGTTTGTCAGATACCGGAAGTCCCCAGGACGCCGCTGCACTCAAGGCTTCGTCGTGCGTCGCGAAATTCACATTAGGGCTCGGTATATGATATAATGTACACCACAGTCCGCGTTTTCCGACTTCTTCAGGATCAAGCAGTTTGAGTGAGCCTGACGCAGCATTTCTCGGGTTTGCGAAAGGCTGGTCCTCATTGCGCAGCCTCTCAGCATTGAGTTCGTCGAACGCCTTGTATGGCATCAGGATCTCGCCTCTGATTTCAAACTCTTCAGGATATCCGCTTCCGTGAAGACGGACCGGTATATTGCTGATATGCCGCACGTTGTCCGTGACATCATCACCTATGACACCGTCTCCTCTGGTAAGAGCGCGCAGAAGTTTTCCGTCTCTGTAGGTCAGACAGATGGCGGTTCCGTCAAATTTCAGCTCGCAGGAATACGTGAAAGGCTTCCCGATGGACTTGGTGGCCCTTGCAGTGAACTCCTCCACTTCACCTATACTATAAGTGTTGCCAAGTGAAAGCATAGGATACTTATGGGGATACTGGGCAAACTCCCTCTTTGCCGTCACAAGCGTATTGCCCTGTTCATCACTGTTTTCCAGATCACTTCCGACCTTTCTGGTAGGGGAATCGGGCGTGATGAACTCCGGGAACTGCTTCTCCAGGTCAGCCAATTCATACATGAGATGGTCATACTCATAGTCACTTATGACCGGAGCATTGTCCACATAGTATTTTCGGCTGTTCTCCCAGAGTATCTTCCGCAGCTCTATGATTCTTTTTTCTGCTTGTGAGCGATCCATCGTTATAAAATTATCATAAGTTACAAATTTAGCCATTTTTTTGTGGAAATTTGGCTGAAAAGTAATAATTTTGCACCGCGGAAAAGTAGAATATCAAGATATTATAAAATAAATTTCTATTTGATTATGAAAGATTCAATCATCATCTTGTGCGGTGGCGGTCCTGCCCCGGGAATGAACTCTGTTTCAATGAGTGTTGCAAAGACTTTCCTCTCAAAGGGTTACAGAGTAATCGGCCTTCACGGCGGTTATTCAGGTCTGTTCTGCAAGAACGCACGCACAGAGGACTTGGACTTCTTCAAGGCTGACCGTTACTTCAACAGAGGCGGTTCTTATCTTGAGATGAGCCGTTTCAAGCCGACAGACGAAGACTTCGAGAAGAACTTCAACCTCGACCTTTTCAAGGACAACAATATCAAACTTCTCGTTACCATTGGTGGCGACGATACAGCATCTACTGCAAACAGGATTTCCAAATTCCTCGCAGCCAAGAACTATCCGATTGCAAACATCCATTGTCCTAAGACCATTGACAATGACCTTCCTCTTCCTGCAAACGCTCCTACTTTCGGATACAACTCCGCAAAGAATGAGGGTGCGCACATTGCAAGAACCATCTACGAGGATGCACGCACATCAGGAAACTGGCTTGTGATTTCAGCAATGGGCCGTACTTGCGGCAGCCTTGCGCTCGGTATCGGCGAGGCGACACATTGCCCTATGACCATCATCCCTGAGATGTTCAACAAGACCCAGATGACTCTCGACAAGATCATCCGTCTTTCCATCTCCGCTATCCTCAAGAGAAAGATCATGGGTGTCAACTACGGTACAGTAGTGGCTGCCGAGGGTCTTTTCCACAATGACGAGGTGGCTAAAGAGGCTGCTGAGGCTGGCGTACACTTCACATACGACGAGCACGGCCATCCGGAACTCGGCAAGATCTCCAAGGCTGTCCTTTTCAACGAGCTTCTCGAGAAAGAGTTCAAGAAACTCGGCCTCAAGGTAAAGAGTCGTCCGGTGGAAATCGGTTACGATGTACGTTGCCAGGACCCTGTTGCTTATGACCTTACATACTGCACAGAGCTTGCTATGGGCGTTTACCAGCTGTTCAGCGAAGGCAAGACAGGCTGCATGGTATATGTTGATTCTTATGGCAATGTTTCTCCGCTCTACCTTGCTGATCTTCAGGATCCTAAGACAGGCAAGATTCCTCCGAGAATCGTGGACATCAATGCAGGTACAGCCCAGAACTACTACAAATACATCGCCCACTATGTAACACCAGAGGATTACGAGGCCGTAAAAGCTCTCGGTATCGCAGATCCTTCAGTTTACGATTTCAAGAAGATTCTCGAGTGGTAATCCGCTTTTGAATTTTATTATACGCGTGGACGGCTTCATGGCTGTCCACGTTTTTTTTGCGTTTCGGGCATGAAATGTGCAGTTGAACGGTGACGTTTTTACATAATAAACGACATAAATGGGTAAAGTCATAATATATCAGATGATTCCTCGTCTTTGGGGAAACATTGGAGGAAAAAACATCAAAAACGGCACACTGAAAGACAATGGGTGCGGAAAGTTCAGCAGCATTGACACCATCTCTCTGGAGTATCTTCGGAGTCTTGGTGTCTCTTATGTATGGTACACAGGCATCATCAGGCACGCTACGGCGGAAGATGAGGCCGGATGCACACCGTCGTCAGCCGACTGGGTAAAAGGACGCGCCGGTTCACCTTACTCCATCACAGACTATTACGACGTGAATCCATATCTGGCAGATGAGCCGGACAAACGAATGGACGAGTTCCGTGATTTGGTAAGACGCACGCATGAAGCCGGCCTGAAAGTCATCATCGACTTCGTCCCGAACCACGTAGCCAGGGATTACGGCAGGTTTACGGCTGAACACCCGGCCCCGACAGGCATGGCCGCATTGGGTGCAACTGACGACAAGTCTGTACATTGGAAAGACACCAATGACTTCTTCTATTATCCGGAGATTCCGCTCACCTTGCCGGTCAAGAACCAGACTTATGTGGAAATGCCGGCAATGGCTTCAGGCAACACCTATACAGCATCACCAGGCGTAAATGACTGGTATGACACGGTTAAACTGAACTACTGCGATTTCCATACTGAAACCTGGGAGAAGATGTATGACATCGTCAATTTCTGGGCAGAGCAGGGGGTTGACGGATTCCGGTGCGATATGGTGGAACTGGTTCCGCCTGCATTTTTCAAATGGCTGATAGAGAAAACCAAGAAAGACAGGCCGAACCTGCTCTTCGTTGCGGAAGTATATCAGAAGACATTGTACTCCAAATATATACGGGACATCGGATTCGACCTTCTGTATGACAAATCAGGCATTTATGACACCGTCAGGGCGATAGTGGAGAAGAATGTCAATGACAGCGGTGTTCCTGTGGAAGACTGGCAGTCCGCGAAACGGATTACCTGGAACTGGCAATCCATCGGAGAGCTCCAGCCTTATATGCTGAATTTCCTTGAAAACCATGATGAACAGCGCTTTGCGTCCGACTTCTTCGGCGGCAATGTAAAGAATTCTTACGCAGCACTTTACGCTTCACTCTTTCTGAATACTGCCCCGTTTATGCTGTACGCGGGAGAAGAGGTGGGAGAGAGAGGAATGGACAATGAAGGCTTCAGCGGAACAGACGGCAGGACCAGCATCTTCGACTGGTGGGCACCTTCTTCATTGACAAGACTTTACAGATATATACACGGAGAAACTGGCGCATTGAGCCATGACGAACAGGAAACATTGGAATTCTACCGGAAAGCGCTCCGGTTCGCATCGGAAAACGATGCTGTCAGCAAAGGCACCGTCTATGACCTGTGTTACTGCAACTCCTCTTCTGACGGGTTCAATCCGCACAGACATTTCGCATTTCTGCGCGACTACGAGGACGAAACTCTACTGATCGTATGCAATTTCTCCAAAGTGGATGCAGACATGAAGATTTCCATTCCGGAACACGCCTTCAACTGGATGAAGATGCCTGAAACAGGCGAATTGAACCACAATTCACCAATCAGTGTTCATGTCAATGCTATGAACGGAGCGATTATAAAACTTTGTTAGCCAATGCTTTAGTGTTGCGAATCGGCGTTTTTGCGGATCCCGGCCAAAGCCCGGTTCGTATTACGTTCAATATATGCCGTTATGGGTTCCTCTGTATGGAGCACGACGGCATATTTCATTTTCTGCTCACAGTCCAGTCCACCTAATGCATCGAAATCCACGTTCCCGTCGCCTGCAACGGTGTCAATCGAAAGATATCCGACGCCCAACGAGGTGATGTTCTGGAAGAAGTGAGTTCCCTGGCTCGGTTCCACCTGGAAGCCAGGCATACTGTACTCGACGATCATTTTCGCTTCCGATATGTCACTCCAGATGACCGGAATGCCGAGGTTCGGATCTGAAGAGCCCCATCTGCCCGGCCCGATGAGAATATAGCCTTCGTTTCTGGATTTGAAAGTATTGTTTATTTCTGCGAGTTCCGCAGCCATTTCTCTTGTGCTCAATGAATTGAACTTGTCCGGGGCTATATAGACGATATGCGAAACATCATTGACAAATCCGTTTCCGAGCGCTTTTCCGGACTCCAGGAACAATGTTCCCAATGAAGCCTTCAGCTCATCGAAATTCACTTCCTGCTCAGCGGAATATGAACTTATCGGCCTGACTTGCAGAAGCTTGAGCGAGAGTTTACCTGAAGGAGCGACATCTGCTGCGAACTCTATCTCCACCTCACACAACAGTTCTTTTCCACAGATATCCATGATTTCCGACAATGCCTTGGCAAGCGGATATTTTCCATATTTCAGAATCGCATCGAAAGAGACGATTCTTGCCCCGGATTCTTCCACGCCAGGAACAATTCTGCTGTCCACTGCACTGTAAGTGGAGAATACAAGATTTGAATTGGCATAGTCCGGAATTACCTCAGTAACAGGGATATGTGCAAGGTTAACTCCTTCATTTCTTGAAATCTTGAAGGCACCCGGCCTCAAGTCCAAAGCAAACATCATCTTCTGACTGTCCCGCACAGCAAGATAAGGCTGCGAAAGCTGGAGTATCTTTTTAGGGAATTCCGGACTGAAACGCAGAGTCTTTCCGCCTTCGACAACAGATTTGCCAAGGCCGAATACTACATTGACAATGCCGTCTTCCATCCTCTCTCCGCCGATAGGGTAGAAATTTACACTCCTGCCGACTCCGGAAATCAGAGGATAGTACAGTCCGTTATGTTCAGAGCCGCAGATGTTCTGGATGACGACGGCCATCTTCTCTTCGCTCTGAAGGTTTCCGGTCGTCTGGATATAGGTGCGGCTTCCATTGTAGAACACTGACGCATAGACACTTTTGATAGCCTTGTCCAAGATTCTCAGCATCATGTCCTTATTATCCACGTGAGGAATCATATAGGTGGAATAGACTCCGGCGAACGGCTGGTAGTTACTGTCTTCCAACTTGGAACTTGAGCGCACCGCAAGTGGCGTATCCACGGTCTTGAGATAAGTCTTAAGGCCTGAAATTAGCCCCTCAGGCAATCTGGAAGCCACAAATTCCGAAAGGATCTCATCGTCAGAAAGCTCCGAGTCTATCACATATTGAAGTCCGTTCTCCAATATGAACTCGTCAAAATACTCAGTGGATATGACAATGCTTCTCGGTATGGATATGCTTATGTTTTCGTACCTGTCTGTCAATGAGTGCTTTTCAATGAGCCTGTTCAGAAAGGCGAGACCTCTTGCCTTACCTCCGAGCGATCCGTCCCCCATCCGGGCAAATGAAATGTAACGGTCGTAATTGCCATTGGAGAATTCCGCAATTATGCCGCGCCCCATCGCCTTGTGATATGCCTGGACTTCTTTTATCAGGAATTCACGTGCCTCAGACGCGTCATCATGATGCTCAAGACGGAATTTGTTTGCCAATGTGAAGAGTCCCCGGGCAAAGAACCACTTGGAGAACATGTTCTTGGAAGTGTTGCTGACGAGGATGTTGTCCGGAACGTGCTTGATTACTTCCTCCAATTCCTGAAGATTTGCCGCACGGCCGTAAACAACACCTTTTCCGTCTCTGAAAACGAAATCCCCGAAACCGAATTCTTCTTTTATATAGTCGGAAAGCTGAAGAAAGAGTGTCCTCGAGTACTTCTTTAGGAAACCGACATTAAGTCGCTTTGCCACATCCGCGACGCTAACCTGAGAAGATTGCAACAGGATCGGCATCATCGGGTCGTCCTGGCGTATATGGTGCACCAGGTCTATACCGGCATCAAGTTTCTCCGTCTTGGGAGGATCTCCCTTATGCACTACCATGCCCACATCCGAAATGATGCCCAAGAAATGGTTGCGGTATTTTTCGTATGTGGCGAACGCCTCATCGTAGCAGGTGGCAAGCAGAATCTTCGGCCGTGAACGCTTACGGTTCTTCTGCTGGTCTTCGTTCAATGTCTCTTTCAGGAATTCGTTGCTCTGCTTGAGTATAAGTTTATACAACTCAGGAAGATACGTAGAATAATAGCGGATGGAATCCTCTACCAGCATGATGGCCTGGACTCCAGTTTCAAGTATATCATAATCTGCATTCCGCTTGTCTTCGAAAAGTTTGATGATTGCAAGGATAAGGTCCGCGTTTCCATGCCAGCTGAATACGAAATCCACTCCTGAATCAGTCTGCGACATCACTTTCTTTCTGATCTGCTTGGAATAATGCATCAGGAGCACGAACGGAATCTGCTTGCCTTCAGCCTTGAGATCGGCCGCCAACGGGAAAATATCCTTGTCGATCTCATTGTACATGCAGATTATCATATCGATATCCGGCTCATTCTCAAGAGTTTGTCTTGCTGCAGCAGCGGATTCCACCCACACGAATGTAGGAGGATTCGACATGTTCAGTCCGACATATTCCTTGTAAACCTGGGATTCGATTTTTCCGTCCTCCTCCATAATGAATGCATCATAATTGCTGCATATCATCAGGATTCTCTTGATTCTGAACTTGATAAGAGAACTGAAATGTGTGTTCCTGAAATCTTCCGGTCTTGGCATCACTTGCATAATCATTGGTTTTCATCCCCAAACATACGCAAAAAATCTCTTATAATGATTTTGCGGTTAGGTTTATTTCCGCTAAATTTATGAAAAAACATACACTTATGAGAATATCCACAAGACTGATGACCGCCCTGGCTGCATTATTGTGCGGCCTCACTTCCTTTTCACAAGAATACAAAGGCCCGGAACTCAAGCCCGAATTTGTCTGCGACCTCGGAAAAATCACCCCGGAGCATGTGAAAGTAAAAGGCGCCACACAGGGATTTGCCATATGGGGGAGATACGGATTCGTGCTTCACGACAAGGGACAGTGCGTCGTCTTCGATGTAAAGGAGAAGAGGTTCGTATCCACGTTCAAGCTCAAGGACAATGTCTCGCATTGCAACAATGCCTGTTTCGGTGTGGAGAAAGGAACCGATTTCCCGCTGCTCTATGTTTCCGCGTGCAAAGGCGACCATTGCTGCTATGTGACGGATATCACGATAAAAAGCGGCAAGATAGTCCAGAAACTGTACTTTTCCGGTGAAGGATACATAAATGCCTACGACTGGTTCATTGACCGCAAGAACAAACTCATCTATACATACGGTACAAACGGGGACATGTCCAAGCTCATCAAGAAGTTCAGGCTCCCGACGCTCGAGGATTCAGACAAGAACGGCGAAGTGCATCTGACTCAGAAAGACGTGATAGAGGAGTTTACCGTAAAAGGTATCAGAATCTACCAGGGAAGCACCATGAAGGGCAGATATGCCTACCTTGCAGACGGTTATCCTCCGCACGACAGAGTCCTTCACGTCGCGGATATGAAGGAAAAGAAACTGGTGAAAAGCATTGACCTGAACGATCTGAAATACGAGCCTGAAGGACTGACAATAAAAGGCAAATGGCTCTATATGGCGATGCACGTCAAGAAGCAACCTCGCGACAGTCAGATTTACAGATTCAAAATCAAGTAGTTACAAAACAGGAATTACATTCTTCTGCGGAACTCGGCGACCGTGATTGCGGTAGCGACTGCTGCATTCAGCGACTCCGAGCCGGTATCGTTTTTCGGATACGGAGGAATGTAGAGCCTGTCAGAAACAAGGCCGGCGACTTCGTTCGAAATGCCATTGGACTCATTGCCGATGACGATTACGGAAGGGGAGTCCTTGCCCGGATTCAGCTGTTTCTCATACATGTCGGATCCGTCCAGGAAGGTTCCATATACATTGCCTCCTGCTGACACGGCAGCACGACAGAGAGCAGGGATTTCAGCGTAGTGAAATTTCACGCGGAAGATGGCGCCCATAGTGGCCTGGACCACTTTAGGATTGAATACATCTACAGTGTCAGGCGCTGCGAAAACAGCATCGATTCCGAACCAGTCCGCTACCCTGAGAATGGTGCCGAGATTGCCCGGATCACGGATGGAATCGAGGGCAAGATACAGGCCGGACTGACCTAAAGCGCCACTTAATGCTGCGTCTGATGAAAGGTTGATATCCTGAGGCTTGCGTACGACTGCAAGCACCGGGGACGGAGAAGAAAGCGAACTGATTCGGCCCATCTGTTCTTCTCCTATCTCATCTTTCCGGTAAACAGACTCCACGTCAAAACCGGACCGTAGGGCCTCATCCACCATCTTTTCGCCTTCAACACAAAAAAGTCCGTATCTGTCCCGGAATTTCTTATCCGAGAGAGAACGGACTCTCTTTATTTCATTTGCCGAAATCGACATATTTTAAATGACTAGTAACCAAGTATTTTCAGCATTGACTCATAACTCTGCTCCGGAGCGAACAGTCGGGTGGTAACATTGCCTTCTTTGTCCTTGTCTATGAGAATATGTTTCGGCGACGGCTGGAGACAATGCTTGACTCCACCATAACCGGAAATAGCCTCCTGATATGCACCAGTATGGAAGAATCCTATATAGAGCGGGTCTCTGCGATTTCTGATATTCGGAAGGAAGATGGCATTGGCGTGAGCCTCGGAATTGTAATAATCCTTGCTGTCGCAAGTAAGACCGCCGAGGAACACCCTGTGGTATTCATCATTCCACTTGTTGATAGGCAGGAGGATGAACCTCTGGTTAAGACCCCAAGTGTCAGGCAGAGTTGTCATGAAAGAGTTGTCAATCATATACCAGCACTCCCTGTCGTTCTGCTGTTTCACGTCCAGCACCTTGAAAATGGTGGCACCGGATTCGCCGACAGTGAAGTTTCCGAACTCAGTATAGATGTCAGGTACAGGAACGCCGTGCGCTTCGCATACGGTCTTGATCTGATTGACAATTTCCTCGATCATATATTTATAATCGTAATCCCATGTCAATGAGGTCTTTATAGGAAGTCCGCCACCGATATTGAGAGAATCCAGGTCAGGACAGATCTGCCTCAGGTCACAATAGAGGTTAAGACAGCGTGAAAGCTCGTTCCAATAATATGAGGTGTCACGAATGCCCGTATTGATGAAGAAATGCAACATCTTCAGCTTGAATTTCGGATTCTTGCTGATGCCGTTCTTGTAGAAAGGAATGATGTCGCTGTAACGGATTCCCAGGCGGGATGTATAGAAATCGAATGAAGGCTCCTCCTCGGCAGCGATACGAATACCGAGATTGGTCGGAACTTCCACGAGATCGTCAAGGTCTTCCAGCTCGTTCTTGTTGTCGAGAACCGGTATGAGGTTGTGCCATCCGGCATTAAGGAAATTGGCCATGTTCCTTACATACTGCTACAAGCCTGGCAAGCTGGCGGGAAGCCTCATCGAAATCCTTGTTGAAGTTTCCCGGATTGATCCGGACCTTTTCGACCTTTTCGGCGGCAATGAGTGCAGCCGACGGGAGAAAGTGAATATCCGCTACCAAAGGGACTTTGGAGTACCCCTGACGGTCGAGTTCCGTGCGGATTGCACCCAGATTTTCCGCTTCTCGGCGTCCCTGAGCGGTGAGCCGGACGATTTCGCCCCCTGCGTCGGCAATCCGTTCGACCTGAGCCACAGAGGCTGCCGTGTCATTCGTGTCGGTGTTGGTCATCGACTGGACCCGAATCGGATTGTCGCCCCCGACGGCTGTACTTCCGATCCGGACAACCCCCGTGGTTCTGCGGAGGTATCGGTTTAACGAATCGCAAAATTTTTTCATGGAAGTTCCGAAATTTTTGCAAAGGTACGAAACTCTGCCGGAGATTCGGTATCTTTGATCCGGATTTACTGCGGGGAATGAACGATATTCTGAACAACGACATCAAGTTTCTGAGCGGAGTCGGCGAACGTCGGGCTTCGATGCTTCGCAAGGAGTTGGGGATCGCCACGCTCGGCGATCTGCTCTATCATTTCCCGTTCCGGTACATCGATCGCACCCGTATCTGGAAGATCGGCGAATTGGACGACGATTCGCTGACTTATATCCAACTGAAAGTCCGTATTACGGGGTTTCAACACGTGGGTGCAGGGCCCAAACGTCGGTTCATTGCGACGGTTTCGGACGGCAGCGGGGTGGCCGAATTGGTGTGGTTCAAGGGAATAAGCTGGATCGAGAAGCGATTGGAGCAGGGGAGGGAGTATATCGTTTTCGGGCGTCCTGCGTTCTTTAACGGTGTGCTCAACCTCGTTCATCCCGAGATCGAATCGACGGTCGAACAGGCCAACCGTTTCCGGAGCGGAGTGCAGGGTGTATATAGTACGACGGAGGTGTTGAACCGCAATCAACTTGGCACGAAGGCGATCTATACGCTGATGTGTAACTTGTGGCCGATGGTCGACCACCGACTGCGGGAGACGCTTCCTGCCGATCTTATCGCACGGCTTGGACTGATGTCGCTGCACGATGCGCTGTTCAATATCCATTTCCCGACGTCGCAGCAGGCGCTTCGTGCGGCCGAGTTCCGGCTGAAGTTCGAGGAGCTGTTCGGCATTCAGCTCAACATTATGAAGGAGCGCCGGGGACGTACGACCCGTAACGACGGTTTCCTCTTTCCTGTCGTAGGTGCATTTTTCAATTCGTTTTATAAAGATTGCCTGCCGTTTCCGTTGACCGGAGCCCAGAAGCGGGTGATCCGTGAGATCCGTCAGGATACGGTGTCGGGACACCAGATGAATCGGCTGCTGCAGGGTGATGTGGGTAGCGGGAAGACGCTTGTGGCGCTGATGTGCATGTTGCTGGCCTGCGACAACGGTTTTCAGGCCTGCATGATGGTGCCGACCGAAATACTCGCCGCACAGCACTATGCGACGTTTACCCGGATGCTGGCCGGATTGGATATCCGAGTGGAGTTGCTGACCGGTTCGACCAAAAAGAGGGAGCGGACCCAGATAGATGAGGGGTTGCGTTCGGGAGCGATTCATATTTTGATCGGAACCCACGCGCTGATCGAAGATGCGGTGCAGTTCCGGAATTTGGGGTTTGTGGTGATCGACGAGCAGCACCGTTTCGGAGTGGCGCAGCGGGCCCGGTTGTGGAGTAAGAACGAGCGGCCGCCCCACGTGCTGGTCATGACGGCGACCCCGATCCCCCGGACGTTGGCCATGACCCTATACGGCGATCTGGACGTCTCGGTGATCGATGAGCTTCCTCCGGGACGTAAGCCCGTCCGGACGCTGCACTACCGTGATGCCCATCGGTTGCGGGTGTTCGGGTTTATCCGCGAGGAGATCCGCAAGGGACGTCAGGTCTATATCGTCTATCCGCTGATCAAGGAGTCCGAAAAGATGGATTACAAGGACCTCGAGGACGGTTACGAAGGGATCGTACGTGCATTTCCGCCGCCCGAGTACGTTACGGTTGTGGTGCACGGTCAGATGAAACCGGCTGACAAGGAGTACGGCATGAACCTTTTCAAACAGGGAGTTGCGCAGATCATGGTGGCGACTTCGGTTATCGAGGTTGGGGTGGATGTGCCGAATGCCTCGGTCATGGTGATCGAGAGTGCCGAACGTTTCGGCCTTTCACAGCTGCACCAGTTGCGGGGGCGGGTCGGGCGCGGTGCGGACCAATCCTATTGCATCCTGATGAGTGGCGACAAGCTTTCGTCCGAATCGCGTAAACGGCTCGGGGCGATGGTTTCGACCAACGACGGCTTCGAACTGGCCGAGATGGACCTCCAGTTGCGCGGTCCGGGTGACCTTTCGGGGACCCTGCAGAGCGGTTTGGCCTTCGATCTGAAGATTGCCGATTTGGGTAAGGATGGACAGGTATTGACCCTTGCCCGAAATGAGGCCGAGCGGGTGTTGCAGGGTGATCCGATGCTCGCGAAGCCCGAAAATCGGATGCTGCGCGAACTTGCAGCCAAGTATGTTTCGAAAAAAGAGATAGATTTCAGTATGATTTCATAACTTTGCGTCGATTTTTGCGTTATATATTTATCCGTTGGGAAACGGATGTGTATATCGGAATCTAACCCCGACCCAATGAAACAGTTCATTTAGTTATGAAAAAAATACTGATCTTCACGATAGGCACATTGGTGCTCTCAGGTCTTGCACTTTCGGCCCAAGTGGGAAGCCACCGGGCATTCGGCGATGGCGAAAAACTGGTTTATGCCGTAAGTTACAAAGTGTCGTTTGTCAATACGGATGTTGCCGAAGTGTCGTTTCTGACGAACTTCAACTCTTCAAAAGGGACTCCTGTGTACAGAATAGAGGCGAATGGCAAGACCTATCCGTTCTACAAGTGGTTTTTCGATTTGAACGATACCTACACCAGTACGCTCGACTCGGCAACCCTGCGCCCGCTCGAGCTAAAAACCGAGCTAAAGGAGGGAAAGTACCGCTATTCGAGTCGGTTCCATTATGATTGGGAAAATAAGAAGGTGCATACGGCCTACCGCAACCACAAAAATCCGGACAGTACCTACAAGAGGATGAACCTGTCGGAGGGGAGTTACGATGCAGTTGCGCTGTTTTTCAATCTGAGGTGCGCCGATCTTTCGCAGATCGAGGCGGCAGGAGGTTCGGGTTCGATGAAACTCGTGCTGGAGGATACCATCCGTACCATCGGATACCGTTTTCTCGGCCGGGAGAACAAGCACATTCGTGGAGCCGGAAAGTTCCGGACGTTGAAGTTCAGGTGTCAGATGGCCACCTCGACCGGAGAGTCGTTTGAGGATGGCGACGAATTTACCCTCTGGGTTTCGGACGATAAGAACAGAATTCCGATCTATGTCGAGTCTCCGATTCGTGTCGGGTCGATCCGGGCACGGTTGATCGAGTGGAAAAATCTGCGTTACCCGCTTGACAGCAAAATAAATTGATTATATTTGCATCTATAATCAGTTTGAAAGCCATCGAATATGGAAGACTACAATAATCAGCAAACGTACAACAATCGTAATTACAGTAACTACGGATACGACCAGAATCAGGATTACGGTTACGATCCGAACGGTTACGGCGATGAAGGTCCTAATAAAAAGGTTAAAGGGCTGAAAATAATGATCATAATCATGGCGGTGATCTTGGCCGCCCTTTCGGCGATCTATTTCATGCAGGTAAAACAGATGCGTGACGACTTTGCCATCGAGCGCGACACGCTGACCCAGCAGTTGATCGCTCTGAGAAACGATTACGATACATTGAAGAGTTGGAACGATACGCTTTCGGTTCAGTACGACAGTGCACGGTTCAAAGTCGACTCGCTGATCGAGACCTTACAGAAGGAGCGTCGGTTGAGTTATGCCAAGATCCGTCAGTACGAGAAGGAGAAAAACATGATGCGTCAGATCATGGAGGGGTATATCCGTCAGATCGACTCGCTGAATACGATCAACAAGAAATTGGTCGGCGAAAACAGTTCGATCCGTAAAAAACTGCTCGACTATCGGTTGCGGGCCGAATCGGCTGAGGAGAAGTCGGAAGAGCTGTCGACAAAAGTACGGCAGGGAGCTGTTATCCGTGCCCGAGACATCCGTTTGGTTGCTCTGAACAAGTCCGATCGGGAGGTGTCGAGAGCCAATAGAGCGGAGAGCCTGCGTGTCGACCTTGTTTTGGTGGGCAACGAGCTGGCTGCTCCGGGAGAGCGGAATGTCTATGTACAGATCATAGGCCCCGATGGATTCGTGATGGCCAACCAGAGCAATGCCATGTTCGACTATGAGGGCGATCAGATTGTCTACTCGGCAACCCGTTCCGTCGATTACCAGAATCAGGATCTGAGCGTAAGTATTTTCTACTACGGCGCCGGCATTACCAGCGGAACCTATCGGGTGAAGATATTTACGGACGGACACTTGATCGGACAGGCCGAAATCAACCTGAGATAAGCCGGGGAAAAGCAAGACCGGAAAATATAGAGGAAAAGGACGCTCTGATGAGCGTCCTTTTTTGTTTGGTGAAGCAGAGAGTGATTTCTGCGGATCTACGGATGACCATTTTTGAAACCAGCCAGCGGAAATGGTGTGTGAGGAGTAGTGAATGAGACACCGGATGCGGAAGCTGTAGTTCTGGGCTGTCGAAGTCCGGTTGTGATCAATGACGTGCCATGTTCGGGAACCTCGTAACGGATTTCGAGGTTTGGAGAGCGGAGACGTTTAGACTCCCGGAGTCTGGAGATCAATGCAATACTCATCCGTGAGGAATCCGATTGTCTGCCTGCTCATAATCCTCAAAGCCATTATAATTTGCAAGCCCCTTTTTACTCTACTTCTCTGCTGTATTTCCGGTCATGGAACGGCCGAATACAAAATCGAAGAAGGTGTCATCGTTGGCAGTAGTCGCGTCAATACACCCAATACGTTCCCTGTACGGAACAGACTTTCGGCCGGGGCGAACCGTGTGCTACTACAACTTGTTGCGGAAGACACAGGAGACCTGCCGGAATCCGAATTGCTCGAAAAAGTGGTGAGCCGAGTGGTTGTTGACTCCCGATTCGAGATAACAGGCCTCTACACCCTGTTCGCGGAGAGCGTCGAGAGCCGTACGGACCAACAGCGAGCCAGTCCCCTTTTTCCGGAGTTCGGGCAGCACTCCCAAATCGTAGATAACCCCATAGGGAGCGGCTCCGTCATCTCGGGTGCCGAAGATGATGAATCCGGCCAAAGTTCCCTCCTCGTCCGTTTCGTAGAGCCGTATCGAAGTCTGGGGATCGGTGTATTGCCGCTCTAAATATTGGAGCCATACCTCTTTGAAGTTCGGAGCCAGCGTCTTCGGATCGGTGGCAATTCCCATCTGGAGTTCGCCGTGCGAGATGTACTCTTTGTGTTGTTCGATGAGGGTGGCGAACAGGTCGCACAACCGCTCCTTGTCTTGTTGAGGATCGAATGCTCGGATCATAAATTTCTGGTTTTTATCATTTCATTTTTCTCTTTTCGTCTCTTTTCCGCCGGAAGTATTGGAGTGTCGCTCGCCCGAAACTGCTCAGCCCGATTACGATGATCACCGCAGTAAGCAGTTCCAGCACGAGTGCAATCCCGATACCAAATTTGTAGGATATCAACGAGATGATCGGGACATCCTCGCTCTGGAGCAGTACGCCGAACAGTGAAGCAATCGAGATGAAGAAGAGGATGTACTTCGTGTCGTCTGCATGCCGCAGCTCGACCACATTGTTCACGTTGTCAAGCGATTTGTCGACCTGTTGCATGATCGCCTGCAGCTGTCGTTCGTCGTCGGCGACTCTCAGGTTCTTCTGTACCATGTCGAACATGTGTTTGTGGGACATGTAGCGCAGATAGCGCATCGAATCGAGCTCCAACAGGATGTGGGATAGCTCGACCGACCACTGTGCGTTCTTTTCGATCGAATCTCGGATGTTCGAGTTGCTAGTATTTAGCGAATTGTTGATGTATTTGTCGAGGACGAAGTTGATAGTCTGTTTTTTAGCCAAGACGATTTCGAGCAGGACGAGGTATTCGGGCCAGCTGACGTGATAGCGCGAACGGCGGCGGACATGCTCTTTCCAGTTGGTTTCTGACTCGCTGCCCCGACGCCCGTAGGTGCCGAAAACGACGCTGATGTTCTGGTTGGCCAGAACCAGATCGTCGACATCGATCGCGATGTTGCTTCCGCAGATGTCGTTGAAGCTCGAACTCATCCGATAGGGCCACTCCCTCGGGTAGAGGGTCATCAGTCCGACCAGTTCGGCCTGATGGGCCGTTTCGATGTGTTCGATGACGTCCGCTTCTCCGACGTGTTCCAGATTGAAGCCTTTTGTATGATTGATGTCTTCCCAGATGTCGATGTACACGTAGTGGTGGTCCGGAGTCCGGAGCTGGTTTTCGGGTGTTCTGTCGAAGTAGTTCCGGTAGCGACGCTGTATCTCTTCGAAGGTCAAATTCCGTTCGCCGGTGCCTTCTGGATGGTAGTTCGAAGTGCTGTCCAGCGGAAAATTCGAGATCTCGATCTTCTTGAGCGAGCCGTCGATCTCCTGACGGTCGAGCTCCTTGTTGTAGATCCAGTGCTCGACGTGCTGGACGATTCCGGCGAAAAAGATCATCTGGTCCGTGTTGAGAGGATGGTCGATTTTGCAGAAACTGGATATTTCCGTCTCGTGGGATCCGGGGACGAAGAAGCGGTAGGAGAGTTCGACGGTCCGGTCGAAAAAGACGGCGGCCCATACGTGGACATACCCTTCGAGAACGGCTATTGTCGGAGGATTCTTTTCTCCATGCTCACGATAACTTACCTCGATCCGGATGTCGAAACCTGCGAGGCGGTACCGGTCGATGAATTGCTCCTCGCGGGTGAAGAGTTGATCGTCGATGTTTCCCTTTACGACACGATTGATGAATCCCTCCCGGGTTTTTTCTTCTTGGGTTGGGGTGGAGATGCGTATCGGGGTCATGCGGTCGGTGCAGAAGGTCTGTATCTGCAGGATCGAAAAGCTGGAGTAGACCAGACCGCCCTGACAGGAGTTGAGGTTCTTCATCGTTTCGTAGGTATTTAGGATTATCTACAAAGTTAACCATTTATTTTACAAGACAAAGGCGAAATGGCCGGTCGTGGATTTGTATGTTGATGTTTGCATTCAGGGTGAGCGAGGGGGACTGTACAAACCGGGAGCGGATTCCTGTTTTTAGGAATCCGCTCCCGGTGTAGAGTTGATGTATCTTTGTTTTGAGTTTACGCGTCGGAATGGTTTAGGGCGTAAAACGAACCCTCCGCAGTCCGATCCAAGCGTATGAGGTTCTGTCGTTCAGATCTACCATTTCCAAGCGCAGGTTGCGGTTGTGGAACGACGATACATCCAGCACTCTCGGGGTGAGGTAGTGTACGCCAGCCGTCAAAATATGAGTGAGCTCCTCTCCCGTGTCGGCATCCAGCAGACGGATGCAGAGTGTCTCTTCGCCTGCTGCATTTTTCATGGCAGTTCCTCCCTGTGTGTCGAATTTCAGATGGGAGCACCACTCCGGAAGCCGGAACACAGGCGATAGGGCACGGCCTTGAGCCGTTTCTCCGTTTTTGGCGAGCGAGTTCAGCGTGTATTCATTGAACAGGGCGGGCACAGGAGCCACACTGAAAGCCTCTCCGCTGAGGGTCCAGCCTTCGAGAGCTTCGGGACTGTCCAAGTCGAAAAGCGTTACGGGTGGAAGTCGGTGTGCCGGTGGAAACCACGGTGTGCCTTCCAGTTGTTCCATGTTGTCCGCCGTATAACCGGTTACGGCGACCAGTCCCAGCGCAGAGATGGCATCCAAGGTTTCGAGCTCGATCCATTGTACTTCCCTGCTGCACTCCAGATCGAGTTCGATGACTGAGAATACGCCGGAACGCGTAACGACGGATGCGCTGCCGCTCCAGAGTTCGGATTGAGGGAAAGCGGGTGGTGCACCCTGCACCCGGTCGTTGCTGTCGGCCGGAAGTAGCGGAAGGGTCGGGACGAGCAGCGGACGATTCTGCATGGAGGTAGCAAAACGGCCTACGGCGCTCGGCGGGCACGACCAGTCGAGGTCTCCCGGAAAACTGAGCATGCGGGATACACTTCCTCCCTCCGTATCCTTGACTGTGATGCGTGCTACATGCGAGAACATGTCGGCGTTGTCCAGAAGCGGTACGACCAACAGGTAAAGCTTTTTGTAGTGCTTTTTGTCGACCGGGATGCGGATGACGGGCGTCCCGTCGGAGCTCGACAGGGCGGCAAACCGATGTCCGGGGATCTGGAAGGATAGTCCCGGAATCTGCGGAATTTCAAATGGTTGTGTTGTGTCAATAGCCTGCATCGGCGGCGGACAGGAGTTCCATGGCGGGTGGTAAAAGGCTTGGTATTTTCGGACATTCTGCCACTCTTTGTCGGGCCTTTGCAACAGGCTGTCGATCGATATCGGTACGAGATTGGCCCGGATGTGCCGGTTGAGGGTCTCGTCGGCGAGAGCTTGTCCCAAGACGATTTGCAACGAGATGGATTCACCGTTTGGGAGGGTCAGTTGTGCGCGGTTGCTTCCCGGAGCGAACAGGCTCAGATCGCTTGCCTCGAACGCGACGGTCTCTGTTCGTTCATCTCGTGGACCGATGTTTATTTCCAATGGGAATTGTCCTTCTCCAACTCGGAGCACGGCTTTGCCTGTCAAAGGTTGGGCGGTGTTGTTGCGGATCAGAAGGTCGGTGGTGATTTTATCCGGAGTGACTTGCAGCTCATTCTGCGGAAGGGCTTCGAAACGGGGCAGTACGGTCAAGTCTACCGGAGCGTAAAATTCGTCTCCCTGTGCAGTGCTGCAAATCAGGAAAAAGGTTCGTCGCCCGAAGTTGAGTTCGCCCAGCGGTCCGAACGGGCGATAGGGCGTGAGCAGGTCGGTTTTCAGAGAGGTTCTGACGGAATTTTCGTCCATCCGGATCGTTCCGAGCAGGCCACTGCGGTCTTCCACTCCCTGTACTGTGACTCCATTGACCGAAACCCGTAGCGCATCCCCTTCAGCCACAGAACCCGGAGCGGAGATTTCGAACGCGACGGGCTCATAAGTCAGCACAATTTGGGATTCATTCTCGGCGGGGAGTTCAGCTACGGCAAACAGACCTCCGATTCCCGGTTTAATCGTCACGGGAACGGAACGGCCGTGGTTGGTCAGCTTCACGTCGGTACAGACGGGCAACGACCAGCGGATGCGTCGGGCGAGTTTGTCGGTTGTCCGGAGGTTGTATTCAAGCCGGTTGCCGTCACGACGGAATGTGGCTTTGTGGTTTTTTAGTTCGAGCGATGCAGCGGGCCATGCGTCTGGGAAATTCGGGGATAGCGAGATGTAACCGTCTGGTTTGTGCATTTGCAGTCCGAAAAGCGCTTCGGCAACCGCCGCGACGTAGAGTCCGGCCGGAGCCGAGAAGTAGGCGGGAACCGCCTCTTTTGAGACTTCGGGCCACGAACCTCGGTGGTTGGCATCCATTACCCATCCGGCCAAGGCGTGGAGCGGTTTCCAAGCCCGGTTGCGCAGGCCGATGGAGGCGTATCCCCAGCTGGCCCAAGGTTGTTGGGCGGCTCCGGCCTGCATACCCCATGTCCCGACGGCGTGGTAGGGGAAATTGTTGGAGCAGTAGACGGCTCCGGTGCTGTCGGTCAGCCGGTCGCTCAGGTGGCGCAGCGAGGTGTAGGAGTCCAGCAGGTCCGTAATGCCGTATATGGCGGGATAGGTGTAGGTGTGGTACTGACCGTCCCTGCGGAGGTTCCCGATGTCGTCGGCAAAGTAGGCAAAACGGCCCAGATCGTTCTGCCACAGCTTTTCATGTAATCTGTTCCGGATCTCGTCGGCACGGGCTTTCCAAAGCAAATATTCCGAACTGTCACCCAAGCCGGCAGCCAGTTCGGCACGGGTATTCATCATGTTGACTCCTTCGATCGAGGGGGTGGTTCCGTCTCCGGCCGTAGCGACGTAATCTTCCTGATTACCGATCTGGAGCCCCCAGCCGAGCAGCAGGTTGTCGTTTTTGTCGTACTCCTCGAAGGTTTGTCCGATGACTTGTTCCAACAGCGGAGCCGTAGTCTGTGCAAATGATTCGTCAGCCGTGAAGTCCCAGTAGTGGCGTACCTGCCATGCCCAAAACTGGTTCGTGCCGCCGAAATCGCGGCGCGTGAAGCCGAAGGGAGCCAGATGGGGTATCGATCCGTCGGAATTGATCAGTTCCCCTTGCGTCAGTGTCGTGATCCGGGAGCGGTCGGTCTGTCCGAGCCACTCGGCTGCAACGGTCTGCTGCATGTGCCACATCGAGGTCCAGTGGTGGATACACTCCATCCATCCGTAAGGGGGAACCCATGTGTATTCCAGCGTGAGCAGGGCCGACGCAAAAGCCTGATTGAGCAGCGTGTCTGGGGTCTCGATCCGGTTGGACAACAGTTCGTCGTAGTGTCTTTCGACGTTGGCCAACGCTTTGTCCGGATTCATCTCCGAGAGTTCGAGGACTCGATCCGGATCTTCGGCAAACGTAAGCAAAAGCTCTCCCGATCCTTTGGGTAGAGAGCACTCCATGAACTCTCCCTTTTTGCCGTCGCTGCGTACCGTAACGGAGGCTTTCGTACGTACACCGGTGATCGCTCCGTGTTCGGCCGTACGGATCAGGTAGGTCCCTTCTTGTCGGGTGATCCGGTTGTCGTGGGCGTCCAGAGGTGTAAAGGGCGATTTGTTCATGTCTTCGAAAGCCGAACGTTGCCAGTAGGATTCGCCGACGATCAGCTGTACGGGCGTTGCCGGAGTTGTTTCGATGCGGTAGACTGCGGCTCCGACCCGAGTCGGTTCTCCCTGGCCGACCAGCAAAGGGGTAAAGCGGGTTTCGATCCGGACGCCGCCCAAAGTGAATCGGGCTACAACGCCTCCGGGAAAATCTTCCACCTGAATATTTTCGGCTTGTGAAGCGGAGTAGATTTTCCCATCGATCTCGATTTGAGGAACGATGCGGGCAAGGGCGGTGTACTGGATGCCGTAGTTCTCACGTACGTATGTCAGCAGGCGAGAGACCGGAGCAAGCTCATATGTGCGGACAAGCGAGTAGTTCCATGCGGCCATACGGTCCATCGGTTGGCGCTCGAAGTTGTCGGGCGCGAGCGATTGACCCTGTGCTGTGCCGCAAATCAGCATCAGAGCTGTGACGGCCGTTAAAAGAGATCGTTTGTTCATAGTAGTTTAGGGTTAGTTAGGTCAAGTGGATGCAAAAGGGAAGCAGGGTGGTGGCTAAAGGTTCTCGATAGATATGGATTAATAGATTATGGGTTATTTCATGTCGAATTTGTTTGTCCGGTAGCGGTTGAGGAAGATTCTCCGGTGCTCATACCTGTTACTGGATCGGTCTTTCCAAAGGTACCATAAAAATTTGAGAATACCGAGTCTTCTGTCGTAGATTAATGTACTATTGCTTTTTGTGAAAAAGAATATGACGGTAGCGATACCCTTCGGATTATTTTCCGGCACCCATGGTGAATGCGAGAGACACGCGTCTGTTAAAATTCATGAGGTTCCCTCCGGAAAATATTTGCATATTCAATAAATGTGCGTAAATTTGTTGTGCATGCCTGCGGGTGTGCGGATACAATTGGATAGAACACGAAAGTGTTCGAGCCTCATTCCTCCGACGAAATCTGGTAAATTTTAGGTTGGGAATAGGCCGTTTACCTCACGCTACATTTTGTAGCGCGGGGCTATTGCTTATTTATCAATCGCGGTTTACCAGAGCCTGTCGGAATAGATAACAATGGCTCACGCGCTTTCTTTTTTATTCCTCCTGTACCATAAGTGAATATTTGGACTCGGTCAGAAGCCGGGAGTCCCCGATCCGGGGGCGAAAAATCCGTTGGGTTCGATGTCGATAGCGATGGATTCAAGCTGGAATTCGTCGAAGAAAGCTTTTCGAATTTTAGGCGAGTCGAAGTGAAAAGCAAAGAAAAGAGTGACGTGATGTTTTTTGTGAAAAAAAACGATATTAAGATAGGAATACATTAGAAATAAGCTATTTACGAGCGTTCTTCAAAGACGGAGGTAATGACTTGGCAACAGTCGCAAATTCTGTGATATACGGTGTATTTCTGTCAAACAACTCTTGTTCTATTTGCAAAATTAGCACTTTCTTTTGAGAAGCAAACAATATACCAAATAAAATTTTGTACCAATTATTCCGGCCTGATTTTAACAGCTTACGGCCGGTTGGTCCATTACCTTCAAGCATGTGCCTTCCTGCCGCCGTCGGGACAGCTATTTATCAATGAAGTAAGATATAATATAAAAGGCGCACTGGCTGAAACAGGAAATCTCGTATATGCTGAGAAAGGTTGTCGCATAACTGAAGAGCATCGTATTTGTCATGTTTCCCACGGCTCCGGATTGAAGGAAAAAGTCGAATAACCAAAATATTAAGGCAAGACTGACGGCTGCCCTTACGCCGTAGGCAAAAGCTTTGGCCAGCATCGGCTTCTTTATCCAGCCTGAAGACAGCCTGCCAAGATAGCTCGTCGTCAGCCAATAGACCGCCGAGCAGGCAACGGATATGAGTGACATAGCCGCTCCCTTAATCCATCCGAGCGTAACGATAAAGGCATAAATCAGGACAAAAAGGGAAATCAGCAGTATAAACTGACAAAAATTCCTTACTATACGGAGTATGAACGAGTCTTCTGGCCGGTGCCGCAGAGGCCGGCTCCAGACATGCTTTACGATTAGGTCCTTTATTTTTTCCATCCGCTTCCGCCTGTTTTGTTTCGTTTACAAAGTTAAATGATTTATCTTAATACACATGTTGCGAAGCCATGAAAATTCTCGTTCCGTCTTATCGTTCCGCCGCCATTTAGTGTTAATATGTTGAAATCTGATGGCTTTTACACAAATTTTCCGTAAATCTGTATAAGGAATATACCTCTTTGAAATCAAGAGAGTTAGAAGAATTACTTCGTTTTCAGGTAATGAGTTGGCAACCGTCCTAATTGCCGTGGTCTACATCGCTTTGCTTGTTTGGGAAACTCTTACGGTACAAAGGTATGAAAAATATTCAGACTGAAAGGATCATTCCAAAAATTATTTTAGTCAGAATATTGAGCATTCATCCTTATGCAGTCTTGGTTGGAAGCAATTAACGAACAAGGAAACCACGGTAAAGGCAACTCCTACTCCTACCACGCCTGCCCATCCGTAATGTTGCCAAAACAGACCTGAAACGAACGTACCAGCAGAACCGCCCAGAAAGTAGATGGTCATATAAACGGTATTGACTCGGTTGATGGCGGATGCGTCAAGGGAGACCACGCTGGTCTGATTTGACAAATGGATGCATTGCATTCCTGCATCAATCAAAAGGATGGCGATTATCATCCACAAGTAGCTGTCATTTCCAAAAAATGCCAACAACCATGCAGCCAAGATAACACATCCCCCGACAATGGAGAAGAACCTTACGCCGTACTTCTGGATATAGCCGCTAATGAATACAACCGTAGACGCACCTGCCAATCCGCACAAACCGAGTGCCCCGATAATATCGTCATCCGCAAAGAATGGCTCTTGCTTCATCCGGAAAGCAAGGCAACTCCACAACGCAAAGAACGAGCCATAAGCCAATGCCGCCC
>OIWU01001280.1_pt1 | contig 25677 bp, 22 predicted proteins | sample 1587711 | NCBI WGS metagenome assembly OIWU01 (sample SAMEA3888909, study PRJEB22519) | human gut metagenome | biome: human gut; feature: human-associated habitat; material: faeces | place: Denmark | collected 2010 | reverse complement strand
TGCGTTGGAACATCGCCTGCCCTCGTGCCATACTGGCAGAAGGCTTGGAACGTTTCAAAGATTTTATCGTCCATAAAACATAATAACTTCTAAAAAGCTATAGCCCTTTCGTTTTATTCCCTATATTTGCGGACATGAAGGCAAGGCCCCGACTTAGGGCGGAAAAGCCGGACAAATAAGGTGTTTAACTAAAAAGGAAAACGGATGAAAAAGTTCTTATTGAGTTGCGCGGTGCTTCTAAGCGCAGTGTCCTTTACCGTTTATGCCGCACAGGAAAACAGCGAGGACAAAAAAGACAAAAGGGATAAAACGGAATGCTGTTGCAAAGATTGCACATGCAAGGATTGTACGTGCAAGACGGACTGCTCGGAATGTGCCGGATGCCGCAGAAACGAAGAATGCAGCGAGTGCCGGGATTGCAGGCACGAAGGACATTGCTGTGACTACGACCATCACCGCAAGGACAGAAGGCATCACCACCGCAGGGGAGGCTGTTGCGGAGGCGGGTGTTAATCCCCTTCCGGCATGATTGCCCATCGCAGAAAATCCGTTTGCATGTTGAAGATGATAAGACATAAGAACAAAAGGACATATCTTTCTCGTGAAAGTTATCTTGCTTTTTTGTTCGTGTGTTCTTCTGCCTTATAGGTTTCAAGATGTTTGAAAACAGGAAACAGGCTGTTTTCAGGTGTTTCTGCGAGAAAAGCATATACAAAAACGAATCTGCGCCAAACGAAAAATCAATCACAGGAGAACATTTTTTCGTTTGGCGCAGATTCGTTTATCATTCTCCTGTCATCAATTTCAAGAGCTTAACTCTCTGAAAACCAAGCTTAGGCAGAAGATAAAAGAAATTAACAGCCACAACATCCGGCTTCCCAGTCCATGCTATATCTATTCTGTAAGTTGACCACCACCATGCGCCGGAAACAGGGTAAACAAAATACTATGAGACAAATTCAAACTACTCTCGCGGACGGGCACACAGTTCGGCCAAATCCATATATTTCGGCAAATCCTCCTTTCTAATTCTTATCATTTCCCGACCGTCCTTATCCGTAAAAGAATAAATTTCGACATTATACCTTTGTTTCTCAACCTTGAACTTTAGTTCCCGTAACGGGTATCTCTTCGGAGCGGCGTACCCAAATCCGTTGTAGGACACGATGTCATGTTCCAAAATAAAAGCATAAGAAACATTTTTATAAAACCTCTTAAAAAGAAGTACCATAACGGCCAACATGAGAAAAGCTATAAAGATCAACGCATAAGAGAACATCGAAAGTTCTTCATCTTCCAATGTTCCTTCCATGCCTCCGACAAAAGCCCAAGCAAAACAATACGCCCCAGGCATCACCAAACTCGCCAACACGCAAACCGGCAAGTCCAATGTACTCCCTCCCCCGTTCAATGTCATGCACACCTTTTCTCCAGAATCCTCCAACGATTTCCGGACTTCCTTACGTTTGTTTTTCCACATAAAATAACTCACCACTGCCATGCCGCATGAAAATACCATCCAAATTATCAGGTATTCCACCATCATTAGTTCATTTTCCATATACCTTTAATTAATATCAAAACATTCAAGTATAAAGTTCCCACTTTCATGCAGCAGCCATTAAACTCTAAACCATTCGGAAAACAACTGCTACCGACATCTGCAAAAGTAACACTTTGACTGGTAAAATGCAAGAAAAACGGGAAATCAAATCGAACAGGGGTATAAGAAAAACAAAATGCAGTCCTTGGATGGCTTACTTTAAAGCGCAACCCGATGGCAGGTCAGTTGCCATCGGGTTTCTGCATCTCCACAAAGAGGCTTTCGTCCCAGTGGAACGCATCCGAACTATCCGGCACGGAAGGCAGGAAAGGCTGCACGTCTTCGCGAAGGTGGTCTACAAAAGGCAGACGGGCTTGTTTCATTCCTTCGATGACACACCGCGCTATCTGATATGCCCCGTAAGGATTGAAATGGGTGTTGTCGGCCAAAGCTTTGGCCTGCCCCGGATAAGTACCGGCCGGATAATGCACGAAAGCCCTTTTGCTTCCTTCCTCGCCCAAAGCCTCAAACAGGACGCGCGTCATTTCCTGCAAATCTATCAAAGGCACCTGCTCCCGTTCGGCCACCCAATGCACGGCATCGGGATAGTCGGCGTGTGTGGGCTGTATCTTCCCGTCCTTGAAAGCCCGGCGGCAGGTCGGGGTCACCAAAACAGGATGTCCGCCACGCTGCCGGACTTCGTCAATGAACGTTTTCAGGCTTGTGGCGAAGGAATAATAAGCTCCCCTGCCCGGTCCTTTTTGTTTCTGGTCGTTGTGCCCGAACTCCATGAACATGTAGTCACCCGGTTTCATTTGCGACAAGGCTTTCTTCAACCGTCCGGCACGGATGAAAGTGTCGGCACATTCGCCGCTCTCCGCATAATTGGCAAAGCAGACCTCCGCATCGAAGAAACGGGGAATCATCTGTCCCCAACTGGCCCACGGCTCTTCGTCCTGGTCCACCACGGTAGAGTTTCCGGTCAGGAACAGGGTCGGGACACGGCGGTCCGGTTCAATCCGGATGGCCGCACACTGCGGACGGTCACCATTGATTTCAATCGTCAGCTTGTCATCCCAGTTCAGTTTGGAGCGTTCGCGCGGTTTGATGCGCACCGCCTCGGTGTCGGAGATTTTCGGTGTACGTTTGTTGACTGTGAAAGTAAACGTGCGGAACTCCCCTTTCTTCGTCGGCACGCTTTCCAAAAACAAGCGGCGCGACTCCGCCCGTACCGTGGTAACGCCCGCTTCCTTGCGGTTGCCCAAGAGCACCGTGACGTGATAGTTCCCGTCGGGTACCTGCACGGAGACATAATAAGGGCGGTCGCCGCCTCCGTCCGGCGAGGCGAGCAGGTCATAGCCGTACCCTTTCTCCGGCGTATAACGGTCTTCGGGAGACAGCCGGTGTTCGGCCAACGGTGCGGCAGACGACGTATCGCCCTCCTCCAACAGACGTTGCACCGGTACGCGCTTGTCCGAAGTCAGTTGCAGCAGGTAACCGCCATCGGAGGCATGCAACACGGAAAATCCCGTGCCGCATACCCATAGCCCTATTATAATAAGGTGTCTTCGCATCATTTCTTGGTATTAAGTTTCGGTTTCAACTCATCGGGCGAATCATTGGTGTACATGTTCACCTTGGGAGCTTCTTTAGTGAAAAGGTCTTTGACGCGCTGCAAATCCACCGTGTATTGCGGGCGGAAATCGTCCGACTGCATGTAAGCGATGACGGCTTTGCGCATTTGGGCGATAACGGGCACCTCGCTGTCCGCATCCAACGGCATGGTGGTCATCATCAGCCGTCCGCCCGCCACGTTGGCTTCGAACAACATACCAATCTTGCGGCTCAGGAACCACGTGTCGATGCTCTGTACGATCGGTTGGAAATCAGCCGGAAATTCCGTAAACTGCATGACCTGTTTGCGGTTCACCAAGTCCCACCACTGCATGTCGCTGTGGTAATCCGTGGGGAAGTTCCGGAAGAGCGGATGGTTACTTTCGATGTAAAGCCCGGTGGTGTGGGGCGGACGCATCTTGAACCAACTCGTGTTCCAGAACACGGGCGTGAACTGTTGCACGATGTCCTTTCCATAAGTAATCTTTCCGGCTGCCGTCACCAAAACCTTGCCTCCTGCCTTCAACACTTGTTCGGCTTTCTCGTCCAAGATGTCCGTGATGCACACGTCGCCGGTGTCCATACGGGCCAAATCATCCAACGTCGTCTGAGGATACACCCAAAAGTCCCAATGGTTCCTGCTTCGCACTTCTTCCTTGCGGCCATCGAGGTCATACGTTCCCTTCAGCATCACCTCGAATACCATTTGCCGAGGTGCACCAATCTTGTCCAAAGCAACCGTCACGCTGCCCAAACCGATGTTGTTGCCCAAAGCCACATCACCGTTGTACAAAGTCCCTTCCGTATACGTTTTCCCGTACTTGTCGCAGATACGATAAGACACTTCTGCGTCACGAATCGCCGCTTTGCCGTAATGAGCCACCTCGACCGCCGCCGTAAAAGCGTCCCGGTTCCAATAGGTAAACTTGGGAATGCGCGCCAACAGCACCGTCGGCGAACAGAACTCCCGGAAGTCTTCCGGTGAACAGTATTCCTTTTCGTCAAAAAAGACATCCGTCAATCCCACCAAGGCCGTGCCCTGCCCGGAGTAGTCGTTCAGGGCCAACAACTGGAATCCCGCATAATCCGGTGTACGCAACGTCCGTTCAATCTCATGTTTGTAGCACAGGGTTTGCAGCTTGCCGGAGGCCATCATGAACTTGTGCGCCATTCCGCCCAAATGATTGTCGTTCAGTATGTCGCGGAATATCTCGAAGTTTTTGGCTTTGTTCACCCCCGTGTACTTACTGATTTCATCGAAATTAGGGAATACGCACCATTGTCCGGTCTCGTGGGAGACGAAAGGCACACTCACCGTGTCGATTTTCGCTCGGAAGTCGGACATGCTCTCGGGTGCACGGCGCCGCCATTCGTCCAACCCGCGCACACCGGCTTTCACATGGTACATGCTCTTAGGCTGCCAAGCCCAACCGCCTCCGACCGACGCGCCGGTGTATACATGACGACTGTCCGTCTTCTTCCAATAGTCCACGAAATCGCTCACCCAAGCCACCCAGTTGCCCGCCGGTTCGTTGCCGCAGGCCATCATGCAAAACGAAGCATAATTGCCATACGCCTTGTTCATGCGCTGTGTTTCTTCCATCAAATAACGGTCGATGTACATTCCGTTCCCCAGCTTCACCCCGTGGTTCGGCCAACTCGGTCCTTCGGGCTGCAAATAGAATCCCACACGGTCGGCCGCCGCAAAGGCGGCTTCGGGCGGACAGAAAGAATGGAAACGCATGTGGTTCAGCCCATAGCTCCGACAAATGCGGAACACCCGTTCCCATGACTCCTCGTCCATCGGGGCATATCCTGTCAATGGGAAATCGCAGTTCTCCACCGTACCGCGCAACTGGGTGAGCCGGCCGTTCACATAAAACATCTTTCCGTCTATCTTGAACTCACGCATCCCGAAAGTACGGGTCTGTTTGTCCGTCACGTGTTCGAAAGAGACTTCCGCCGTCAATTCATACAATGCCGGATTGAATTCATCCCACAACTGCATTTTCTCGCCCATGTCCAACACGACCTCTACTTCCGCCTGTCCTTTTTTCAGCTTCACCCGACGGGACACAACCGGTATCTCGTGCACCACATCGGTATTAAAACTCTTGGCCGACAACTTGACCTCGGCATCGGGACGTCCTTTGCCGCGATGTTGCTTCAAACGTATCCACACGGTGGCCGTACGGTCGTGTATGTTCGGATAAACCTGTATGTCTTCGGCATACAGAAGAGGCGTGCTCCGCAATTCCATACGTCCCACCACACCGTTCCAGTTTCCTTGTGTCTGGTCGGTCACGCTGTGCGAGTCCGCTCCCACACAAACGCCATCGATACGGTTGCTGACGCGCAACGCCAAGGCGTTTTCCCCGCTTTCGACATAGTCCGTCACGTCATAGCAATGAGGCACGCACAAGCTGTTGTCGCCCCCGACTTTCTTTCCGTTGACCCACAATTCCGTCTCGATATGCGGACGCTCAAGATACAATACGACGCGACGGTTCTTCCAATCAGCCGGAACTTCCACCGTCCTTCGGTACCAGGCCGTCCCCACATAGTGGCGGTCGGGCGTCAGGAAAAACGGCAACTTGAAGTTCTCTTCCCGACGGTATTTCTCCATGTAAGGGTTATAAAAATAGGAACTATCGTAGAGCGACCCTGTCCACTGCGTTTCCACCGACGGCCTGTCGCCCTTCAAACGTTGCGGCATACTGCCGGGTAACAAGATACGGTCTTCCAAAGGCCGGTCGTACCACTTATCGGCTGTTCCCTTATCAGCCCTGTCGATTTGAAACTCCCACTGTCCCGACAAGTCCAAACGACCTTGTGCGGACAGCTTCCCACCGTAAGTCAAAGCGAGCATGGCAAAAGCCGATGCCCAAATGTGATGTTTGTTCATGAAAATTAGGTTAATAAAACGATTATATTATTGAGTTAAAAACTTTATCATCTCGGCACCGGCCAACAAATAACAACCGATGGCAAAATCCTCGAAATCCGGCTTGCTGTCATATCCTACCGGCTGACCGTCTTTCGGTTCCTTGCCGGTCCCTTGCACGTATCCCAGAAATCCGTCCGGATGCACCGCGTCGTGCATCAACGCATTCCATGCCTTTAATGCAGGTTCTCCAAAAACTTCGTCCGACAAGACCCCGTTGCGCATTCCCCATGCCATACCATATAGGAACAGCGCGGTACCGGTTGTTTCCGGACCTCCGTAATGAAATTCATCGGTCAGGCTGCAATTCCAGAAACCATCGCTCCGTTGGCATTTCTTCACTGAGAAAGCCATGGCAAGGAAATCATCCGTCAGCAATTTCTTGATGTCCGCAATCTCCTGCTTCTCGCCTCCGACAAACAAATCCTCCGCCCGTTCCATCTCGTCTATCGTACGTGCCAACGCCGCCATAACCCAGCCATTCCCGCGGCTCCAGTAGCAATTCTTCCCGTTCGGCTCCTTATAAGGCGGAATAAAATCGGCATCACGCCACCACAAACCGTCTATCGTATTAAACAGTCCGACCTGTCCGGCACAGTCGCGCGTATAGCCATACAGTTCCCTCATCGTACGGAAATAGCGAATGTCCTGCTTGACCACGCCCATTTTGGCATAGACGGGCATGGCCATTTGCAAGGCGTCTATCCACGACCAATCCCCTCGTTCCGTACTGTTCACCACGTTATTGAGCATACGTTCCGTATTCCCCAAAACCTGGGCATCTTCATGCAGGCGATACAAATCAATATACACCTGCGCGCAACATTGGTTGTCGGCATTACGTGTATGCGAACCTCCGCGGAATCCCCACAAATTCGCCACAGCCCAATCCATGGCATATTCCACATACCGAGGCTGTGGAGCAACTTCGTTCAAAGCCAACAGTCCCTCCATATACACACTGCGCGTCCAAATATTAGAGGGACGAACACCGTTTATCCGTATGGAATCCCCCGCCACAGGGTGCTGAGCCATGAAACGTTCGTTCACCAAAACCATCTGCTCTATCATAAACTTTCTATCCGGCCGCCGGCCGGCCATAAGCCCGGTAACACAAGCTATAAAAAGGATTAACCACAGCGCTTTCTTCATTTAATATAGGTATTAATAAAAGCAAAGATAGTTTTTTTTCATCTTACCCTGAAAAAAATCCGGTTTTATTTTTGTATTTAAAAAATATGTCCTACCTTTGCACGCGAAATCAAAAGCCGACATGGCTCAGTTGGTAGAGCATTTCATTCGTAATGAAAGGGTCCGGGGTTCGAGTCCCCGTGTCGGCTCAAAGGAAAAAGGAAGGAAATAACTTATATTTTCTTCCTTTTTTGTTATCAGATTCCGGCTCTATTACTATAAAACAAAAAGCAACCATCGTCTCAATTACATGAAAGATGGTTGCCTTTCCACTCGACAATCCGACTGTATTTCTTTAATCTTTCTATTCCTTGGCTCTACCCTTAAAGCTGTTGGTCTCCTAAAATATGGCAGTCTTCCTCAGAGAGCTGTTTCAGGCACTCAGACAGATTGCTCGGCCGGATAACGATATTCGCCCGGTCTCCCTGGGCAAAGGCATACATATATTCGATAAAAATCTGATGCTCGGCCAACTTCTCCAAAATCTTAGACAGCGCACCGGCCACGTTCGGGCAACTGATGCAAACCACATCGGTCAGAATCACTGCGAAATCTTTCGCACGCAATACTTCTACCGCCTTGTCTACGTCGGACACAATCAAACGAAGGATACCGAAATCCGTAGTCTCCGCCATACTGAAAGCGTGCATGTTGATACCTTGTTCGCCCAAAGCTTTGGTCACTTCGTTGATTCTCCCGCTTTTGTTTTCCAAGAAAACGGATAATTGTTTGATAGTCATACTCTTTCGTTTTTGAATTAAGCCAATACACGTTTATCTATCACTCGCGTACTTTTCCCTTCGCTCCTCGGCAGACTGTTGGGTTCCACCAATTTCACTTCCGCACTGATGGAAAGCACGCTTTTCAGACGTTCGGCCAAATGTTTCTTTAAAGCCAGCATACCGCCTAAATCGTCTGAGAAATTATCCGGACGCAACTCTACCTGCACCTCCAACATATCCATGTTGTTTTTGCGGTCTACCACCAACATGTAACGGGGCGCAAATTCCGGCATCTCCAGAATCACGTTTTCCACCTGTGAGGGGAACACGTTGATGCCGCGTATGATCAGCATATCGTCGCTCCGTCCGAGGATACGCGTAAAGCGCACACTGGTACGTCCGCATTCGCACGTGCCGGGCATCAATGTCGTCAGGTCTTTCGTACGGTAGCGCAACAGCGGCATTCCGGTCTTCGTCAGCGTAGTCAGCACCAACTCTCCTTCTTGCCCGAGCGGCAGTACCTCGCCGGTTTCCGGATGGATGATTTCCGGATAGAAATGGTCTTCCGCGATATGCGAACCGTTCTTGCAGCCGCACTCGTAAGCTACGCCCGGCCCCATGATTTCACTCAATCCGTAAATGTTGTAGGCCTGAATGCCCAGACGTTCTTCTATCTCGCGGCGCATGTTCTCCGTCCACGGCTCCGCCCCGAACGCCCCGATGCGCAACTTCAAATCGTCAGCCGAAAGCCCTTGCTTATGCAACGCCTCAGCCAGATACAGGGCATAGGAAGGCGTACAGGCAATACCCGTCACTCCAAGGTCTCTCAACAGACGGATATGTTTCTCCGTATTCCCGGTAGAAGTAGGCAATACGGTAGCCCCCAGATGCTCCACGCCATAATGGGCACCCAGTCCGCCCGTAAACAACCCGTAGCCATATCCCACGGAAACGATGTCTCCACGCGTCACGCCATAGGCCGTCAACGCCCGTGCTATCACTTCTTTCCAAATTTCCAGGTCACGATAAGTATAACCTACGATGGTGGGATTGCCCGTCGTGCCGGAAGAGGCATGGATACGGACTATCTCGGACATGGGCGTAGCCAACAGGCCCACCGGATAATTATCACGCAAATCCGCCTTGGTCGTAAAAGGCAACTTCGCAATGTCGTCTATCGTACGGATATCATCCGGAAGCAAATCCATTTCCTGCATCTTAGCCCGGTAGAAAGGCGTGTTATGATATACCAAATCCACCAGCTTGTGCAGCCGTTTCCCCTGTAAGTCGCGCAATTCCTCACGACTCATACACTCTTTGTTCTTGTTCCAAATCATGTTTTCCATTTTGTCTGTAACCGTCCGTGCGGCCTTATATCCATTCAGATTTATTCGCTCAACTTAAAGGATGATCCAACCGGAAAGCCTTCATCCGCTCCTCCATGAGCGGATAAAGTTCCTCACGCATACGGGAAGTACATGCCCTCACGCCGGGCTGCCCACTGCCGGTTGTCTCCAACGAGATACTGCTCACTCCATAATATAACAACTCGCGCAACAATTCGCCCCCGCTCATCCGGCCATAACCCACGGTAAAGAAAAAACCGTCTCCCACCGGCCGAGTCACATCGTAGTCATACACGATGTGGAATCCGTTGTCGGTGAATATCTTCTTCATCCGTTCAGCCCGTCGGGCATATTCATGCACGTCGGCTGCAAAATCCAATTCTCCGTCCGTGGCCGCCCGCAGCATTTCGGCATAGCCATACTGCGTGGAGGCCGTACAACCGGAAGTTATCATATACAGCACCGAAGCTACGAAAGTCTGCCCGAACACGCCGGAGTCGCCGTAACGTTCGGCCAACGCCGGATAATGCGTGTCGAACAATTTGTCGGACACACAAGCCACGGCCATCCGCTGCCCGGCATAGCTGAAGATTTTGGAGGAAGACAGCATAAGAATGTAATTGTCCGTATAGCGGGCCACCGTAGGCGGATAAGGCGCCTTCCAAGGTTGGCCCAAGTCCTGACGGAAGTCCATACAGAAATAAGCCATGTCTTCCAATACGATAACCCCGTAACGGGTGGACAATTCACCGATAATCGCCAGTTCGCTGTCCTCCAGACAAATCCACGCCGGATTGTTCGGATTGGAGTAAACGATAGCCGCGATGTCGCCTTGTTTCAGATAACTCTCCAGCTTCTCCCTCAACGCCTCTCCCCGATAATGGTAGATGTCGAACTGTTCCCACTTCGCCCCGATGATGCGCAACTGGGATTTCTGGATGGGAAATCCCGGATCGATAAACAGAACCTTGTCTTTTCCCGGCACGCACTGTGTGGTAATGACGAACGCCCCGAACGAGGCAGCCACCGAACCGGTCGTAGGTATGCAAGCCCGTGGCGAGATGTCTATATCGACAAAAGCCTTCACGAAGCGCGAAGCCTCGCGCTTCAGTTCGGGAATCCCGTCGGCTGCGGGGTACTGCGCCCCCACTCCACGGTCTAAAGCGGCCTTCTCCGCTTCCACGCCGACACGATTGGCAGGCAGCCCCGGCGAACCTTGATCCATTCGGATGAATGGAATCCCCGTCTGTTGTTCCAGCCGGGAAGCCACCAACAGCACCTCGCCGATGGTGGCATGGGCGAGGTCGGCAATCTGCAACTCTTTTACTACAGATGCCACCAACTCTTCACTAAACACCTGATGTCCCATATCCGCTTACTTTAAGTCTGAAGCCGCATGCCCCAAATCGAAAGCCCGGCGGTTCATTTCCACTACGGCCTCCCCTTTTGTTCCGAACACACGGGCGATACTTTCACGCAACTCCTCCACCGACAGGATGTTCAGGTAACGGGCCGCAGCCCCCAACAGCATCACATTGGCGCACTTCGGCATGGAATGTTCCTTGGCCAATGCGTCCACATCCACCATGACGACATGGGGCAATGCCCTCAATTCGGCCATCAAAGCCTCGTCCTCGGGATAATTGGGAATGTTTTTGAACGGGGAAGAAGAGGTAATCACCCAACCCTCCTTATTTAAATAAGGTATATATCGCAAAGCCTCCATCGGCTCCAACGAGAGAATCATGTCGGCAGTTCCTACCGCAATCAAATCTGAAGCTATCTCCCCGTCAGACAAACGCAAGTTGGACTGCACGTCGCCTCCGCGCTGGCTCATGCCGTGCACCTCAGCCTGTTTCAAGGTCAACCCTGCCTGCGTGGCAGCCTCACCGATGATGGTGGCAATGGAAAGGATGCCTTGTCCTCCCACGCCCGAAAGAATTATATCTTGTTTCATGCTTTCTTTTCTGCTCTTTTCTGTTTCAACTTTCTGTTCAAGGTCTGTATGCACTCCCGGCGCGGGATGATGACCGACACCCCTTTGTACTCTATTTCTTCACGAAGAATACGCGTAATCTCTTCCATGTTCTTAGGCAACGGCACCACTACGCGCACATGTTCCGGCTCCACCCCAAGCCCCAGACAAATCGCCTCGAACCTGTTCGTACCGGCAGAGTCCTGCCCGCCGGTCATCGCCGTAGTCAGGTTGTCCGATATGATGACGGTAATCTGCGCCTTGTCGTTTACGGCATCCAACAACCCCGTCATGCCCGAATGGGTGAACGTGGAATCACCGATGACAGCGATGGCCGGAAACACACCGGCGTCGGCCGCCCCTTTGGCCATCGTAATGGAAGCCCCCATGTCAAGGCAAGTGTCTATGGCACGGAAAGGCGGCAAAGCCCCTAATGTATAACAACCGATATCGGCAAACACGCGTGCATCGGGATATTCCTTTACCACTTCGTTCAAAGCCGTGTACACGTCACGGTGGCCGCATCCCTGGCACAAGGCAGGCGGGCGTCCCACCACATTTTTCGGTGCTTCGAAGTAACGCTCCGGCCGGTGTCCCATAGCCGCTGCCACACTGTCCGGCGTCAGTTCCCCCGTACGCGGCAAGTCGCCCGTCAGACGACCTCGTACGGGATAGTCTGCGGAAAGCATCCCCCTCACGAGTTCTTCGGCAAAAGGCTGGCCGTCTTCCACCACCAGAATCTCACGACTGTCGGCAGCCAAACGCCGCACCAAGTCTGCGGGCAACGGATATTGGGTGATTTTAAGAATGTTGAACTTTTCCGTAGCCTCGCGTACCTCCGTCACATAGTTATATCCTATACCGCAGGCCAATATGCCCACCGGTTTCTCTCCCGAAGCCTGTTCGTAACGCGTGTAAGGAGCTTCGGCCGCAACCTGTTCCAGACGCGGTTGCTGTTCCACCAATGCGGCATATTTCCGGCGCGAATTGGCAGGAAGGAGCACCCAACTGGCCGGATCCTTCGCACAAGGCAACGCCCTCACCTCTTCGGCTTCTTCCTTCACCGTCACGGCGGCCCGGGAATGTGCCAAACGCATCACGATACGCATCAGCACCGGCAACTTCTCCCGTTCGGAGAGTTCGAAGCCGTATTGCATCATGTCGTACGCCTCTTGTTGAGTAGACGGTTCCAAGGTCGTTATCATGGAAAACTTACCGTAGAAACGGGAGTCCTGTTCATTCTGCGAAGAGTGCATGGAAGGGTCGTCTGCCACAACCACGATCATGCCGCCGTTCACGCCCGTAATGGCAGCGTTGACAAAAGCATCTGCCGCCACGTTCAGCCCCACGTGCTTCATGCAGGCTATCACACGCGCACCGGCGTAGGATGCCCCCAAAGCCGCCTCGACGGCAGTCTTTTCGTTCGTACACCACGTGCTGTGCAGACCTCGCGCACGCGCCAACGGATGCCGTTGGATGTATTCGGTGATTTCCGTGCTCGGCGTCCCCGGATAAGCATACACTCCGCGAATGCCTGCATGGATAGCCCCGAGGGCTATGGCTTCATCACCTAATAAGAGTTTCTTTTTCATATCTGTATATCTTCTGAGTTTAAATATTCAATGTAAAATCATCGGCATCATCCAATACCGGAAATTTGCGGCGGAAATCAGCCAGGCCGCCCATATCCACCTCCACCGTCACGGCATCTACCCGGCCTTGCTCACAGGCCGCTACCGTACGTCCGTAAGGGTCTATCATCAACGTGCCTCCGCAATACTCGCAAGACGGGTCCGCTCCCACACGGTTCACCCCCGCCACATAGCACTGGTTTTCGATGGCTCTTGCCCGTAGCAAGGCCAACCAGGCTTCCACACGCGGCGTAGGCCAACTGGCCACGTAGAGTGCCACGTCGTAGTCCTTCCGGTTGCGCGCCCATACGGGAAAACGCAAATCGTAGCAAATCTGGAGCAGGATTCGTACGCCCCGGAACCCCACGACCACACGTTCCCGCCCGGCTGTAAAATGATGGTGCTCTCCGCCGTACGTGAACAAATGCTTTTTGTCATACGAACGGACCTCCCCGTCCGGACTTACGAAATAGAAACGATTATAATACTTGCCGCCTTCCTGTACGGCCACGCTACCGGCCACGGCACAGTCGTGCCCTGCGGCATAGCGGCGCATCCAGCGCAGCGTATCACTGTCCGCCGGTTCGGCCAGTCCTTCGGGTTGCGTACAGAACCCGGTGGAGAACATTTCGGGTAACACATATAAATCCGACCCGGGACAAGCCTCCATCGCCTGCTCGGCATTCCTCACATTAGTTTCCGGATTCCCCCATGAAATATCTGGTTGCAAAAGTGTTATTTTCATACAATTTTGATATTAGATAGGCACAAAGGTAACGAAAATAAAAGAAAAAAGCATCTTTTTCCGATAAAGTATTCAAAAAAAGTAATGAACAAACGCAGCTCCGCCGCCTTTTCATGGAAAAAGGCGGCGGAGTAGCACGTTTTTTAGGGCTATATCTTTATTCAAAACGAAGGCGGTAACTCTTCCCGACCGATGTAGGAAATACCACTGCGCCATCAGCCTCCTGCGTAAAGGCCACCTTGCCGCCTTTCGACTTCTTCACCTCGACAAGCTTGGCATCCGGCAGGTACATCCGGCATTCCTGTCCGGCAGCCGAATACACCCGGCCTTCCACCATCTTCCCGTCTTTCCACGTCACGTCGAAAGTAAAGCCGCCTTTCGCCTTCAATCCTTTGAAATGCCCGTCATCCCACGCCGAAGGCAAAGCCGGCAACAGATGCACGCCCTTCACGGTGTTCTGCAACATCATCTCGGCGATACCGGCCGTGGCTCCGAAATTTCCGTCTATCTGGAACGAAGGATGGGCACAGAACAGGTTCTCATACACGCCGCCGGCATTGTCGTCCATGCTCACCACCGTCACGTCTGTAATATTTTGTGCTTGTTTCAGCAAACGGTAAGCCCGTTCTCCATCCCACAAACGTGCCCAGCAAGCCACTTTCCAAGCCCGGCTCCATCCCGTGGCACCGTCGCCCCGTGAATCCAAAGCCACTTTGGCCGCCTCGGCATAACGTTTGTCTTTCAGGTAAGAAATCTGGTCGCAGGGGTACAAGGCCATCAAATGAGACAAGTGCCGCTGATGGTCTCCTTGTTTATCCTCCTGTATGGTCCATTCCTTGATTTGCCCCCATGAACCGATATGCAAGCCGTTGTCCAAACGGGAGAATTTCTCTTTCAGCTCCGATACGAAAGCATCGTCGACGGCCAACACATCGGCTGCCGCCAATGTTTCCTCAAACAAGGCGTACACCAACTGTTGGGCGTAGGCCACGCCGTCTTCCCAAGGCCCGTGTTCGGGCGACCATTCGTTGGGAGCCACCAACCGCCCTTCTGCATTTTCCTTCAGGCGGTCGAACCAATACTGGCAAGTCACCTTCATGACGGGCCAGGCCGTGTCGCGCAAGTATTCCTTATCTAAAGTATAAGCATAATGTTGCCACAGGTGAGTGCAATACCAGGCATTGGCCGGACGGTTGATCAACCAGTCCGTATAACCGAAGATATTGTTCTGCGTGTGTACGGCCCATCCGCGGCAATTCTCTTTCCGTGCCACTTGTTGCCACGAGCCTCCGTCCTTCAAAGCTTCAGTAGACACGTAGGTAATGAACGGGGCATAGCATTCCGAAAGATTGGTCACTTCGGCAGGCCAATAATTCATCTGCACGTTGATATTGCTATGGTAGTCGCACTCCCATGCAGGATTGTTCACGTTGTTCCACAACCCCTGCAGGTTGCTGGGCAACTGGCCTCCGCGCGAAGAGCCGAGCATGAGGTAACGCCCATATTGGAAATAGAGCATGTCGAGGTAAGCATTGTCTTTATGCTCACGCACAAGCACGTCTGTCGTGTAGTCCGGCTGCTCCGCATCCAAGTCCAACTCCACACGGGCAAAGAGAGGTTGGTAATCCGCCAGATGCGCTGCTTTCAACTTCTTGTAAGACTTCCGTGCAGCCTTGTCCATCCGAGCCGATACCCGTCGGTGTATCTCGTCCGCATCTCCACGCGTATACGTCGGCGAAGCCAGGTCGAAATTGGTCGCACCGGTCAGCACGACCGTCACCGCATCCGCCCCTTTCACCTCCAACCGGTCGGATTTCGTCTCCACCATGCCGCCGTCGGCCTGCAAGAGAGCCTGTGCCTCGTAGGACAACAAATCCAACGTGCCTTTGATGGTCATCGTATGGCCGTCCACCCGGGTCATCCCCTGCCGTCCGTCCTGCATCCGCAGGGAGAAGTTCAGTTTACCTTTATGTCCGGGCGTCGTCAGCCGCACCACAATCACGCTGTCCGGATTGCTGGCAAAATATTCGCGCAGGTAGTCTACTCCGTCAATCGTATAAGACACACGCCCTATGGCATCGTCTAAAGAAAGTTCCCGACGGTAGTTGGTGCAAGTTTCCGGCGTATCGAACTCGAAAAACAAGTCGCCCATGTTCTGGTATGCCCCACGCCGGGTCGTACTGCCGGCCCACAACGTCTTGTCGTTGAACTGCAACTGTTCCTTGGCCACACCCCCGAAGAACATAGCCCCAATTCCCCCGTTACCGACCGGCAAGGCCGATGTCATCCACACTTTAGCCGGCTCGTCATACCACAGTTTCATCGGTACGCGTTCCGCATCCGCCGCCACTGCATACAAACAAGCAGCCAGGCCTAAAAAGCATTTTCCCACTCTCATTTTCGTGTTTCTTTTCTTTTGTTCTTATATTTAATGTAATGAAGTACAAAATTAACGATTCCATACTTCACACAGTAGAACAAACCCGTCAAAAAATAGGAGAATATCGATAAAACGGCCTCTACTACCGCCTAAGCCATGCTTCATGCGAAAAAATATCCCATCGCAAATATTTTGCAATCTTTCCCAAAAACATACTTCCTTTCCCGGATATTTTGACTATTTTTGGAGCATTGCAACAAACCATGCGTAACGAGACATGAAAGACCGGATAAAAATAATCGTGGGAGACATCACACAACTGCAAGTGGATGCCATAGTAAACGCTGCGAACTGTTCCCTGTTGGGAGGCGGGGGCGTGGACGGAGCCATACACCGCGCTGCGGGTAAAGAATTGTTGGAGGAATGCCGCACGCTGGGCGGATGCCGGACCGGTGAGAGCAAGATGACCGGAGCGTACAGACTGCCCTGCAAGAAAATCATCCATACCGTCGGACCCGTATGGCACGGCGGAGGGCACCATGAGGCCGAGTTGCTGGCATCCTGCTATGCCACCGCCTTGCAAATGGCCGAGACCCACCACCTGAAAAGTATCGCCTTCCCTTGCATCAGCACCGGCGTGTACGGTTATCCGCACGCTGCTGCCGCAAAAATAGCCTGGGATACCGTCAAAAGCCACATACGGGACGGGAAATATGAAGGTGATGTCGTCCTCTGTTGCTTCCGGGAAGAGGACGCGGAAATATACAACAAACTCATGCAAAATCAAACTTATACCGACTAATCCCCCCATACCCTTTGGAATGGAAAAATATATAGAACTTTCAAATGAAGAAATACGCTTGGGATTTGTTTCCACATGTATAGAATCTGTGGCTGCAGCCCTGAAACGACCGTATCACGAAGTATTCCTCCGCATGAAAAAGACGGGAATGATCCGTGATTATATCTACCATTGCTATGATGCCCTTCACAGCGACAGCCTCGAAAACGTGACGGCAGAATTGATCGGACTTCTAAAAAAAAGAGGAGGATAGGCAATGAGCAAGATTGAAGTCTACCACGGAGGTACAGAAATTGTAGAACGCCCTTTATGCCCATCAGCCCAACAACCAGATTTGCTTGCGCAACCAGTCTTTATTAGATAAATACTTATATTATGAGCGTACAGAGAAAGCCTGACATGCAACATTTGCCTCCCGATATAGACCGCATTCTTTTGGGAGGACGCATAGGTATCATAGCCAATGCCATTGCCGGGAAATTAGACATAGACAGTGTAAGGGCATTGGAATTGTTCTATGAAAGCGAGACCTGCAAGCACCTCCACGACAAGACAACAGGCCTCTATCTTTTCGGTGACCTTTATATCGCAGAGGAATTCTTACAGGAATTACAAAAACGGCAATAAGAAAAAAGTGGCATCACACACATACCAAATAATATACTATGATGAAAAGTTTTAAACCTCAACCGTGGCTGTTGCCACAACCCGTGCTGATTATCGGCACTTACGACGAACAAGGACGGCCCAACGCCATGAACGCGGCCTGGGGCGGACAATGGGACATGAAAGAAATCATGATTTCAATGGGCAAGCATGCCACCACCGAAAACCTGAACCGCCAAGGGGACTTCACAGTGGCCTTTGCCACCCAAGCCACTATGACGGCGGCCGACTACGTGGGCATCGTCAGCGCAAAGAACAACCCGCAAAAGATGGAAAAGACGGGATGGACGGCCGTACGGTCGGAAAACATCGATGCCCCGGTCTTCACCGACTTCCCGATGACGTTTGAATGCCGGATTAAAGAAAAAATACATGAATCGGACACCGGATATTACATCGTCGCGGAGGTCGTGAACATCCTCGCCGATGAAAGATACCTCGCCGACGACGGCAAACCGGACATGGAGAAGATGGGGCTGATTGTCTTCGACCCCGTCCACCACAACTACGCCGGTCTCGGCCAAGCCGTAGGAAAAGCCTTCTCCGACGGTAAGAAACTGAAATAGGATAAGTGTCAAATCGACAGCCCCACCCTTCCGAGAATGCCTTATTCGGACACGGAACGGGACTTCGACGAAAAAAAACGATTCTCGCCTGCCGGTGTTTTAGCATAATGACAGTCCGGCAGGCTTTTTCTATTCCACCGCGTCACACGGAAGATCACAATACAAGGTTATTTCTTTCCTTCCTGTCAACAAAAACAAGCATCAGGTTTCTTTCTGCACAAAAATTTCTCAGGCAAAAAACCACCAAACAGACGAAAAAGGGATACTTAAAGCACGTTCTGGCTCCGTCTGGCTCCGTAAAATCCGGCCACATGAGGAGAACCCAGGATTTTCATGCGGAAGAAAATTTTGCATACTGCTCCAAACGAAAAATTGCTTGGCTGAAAGCGATTCCGGTTTATGCGGTTTTTATACATTAGGAATACCGAAAGCCGTATAAATATACACCGTTTTGTATATCCTCACGTCTAAACTCTTTCTTTTCACAGCCGCCATCCACCCCGTTTTTTGACGTTTTGTTAACCAAAAATCACTTGATCCTGTTTTTCTAAGGTAAACTTGTTTCATTTAAGAAAAACGAATCTCCCCGTACGGACGCCATTACACATCCGTACGGGGAGACCTTCATAAAAAAATTACCGCAACTCCAACGCCACAATACTCATCGGCGGCATCTTCACGGTCAACTTGCCGTTTTTCAGTTTTGCCCCCTTGAAGTCCGCAGGCTTCACCACGTCGGGCTGCTCAAAGGTGTTCTTATCCGTGATGGCCTTACAAGTCAATATGCGTCCCGCAACAGACTTCATGCCTAAGCCGGACAAATCGACAGTGACTTCGTTGGAGTTCTCCAAATCCACGTTGGACAGCGAAATATGCACCGCACCGTCCTGCGCCTTGGAAGCCGTGGCACCGAGCATAGGCAGCGTGCGCTGCTCGCCGTCCTGTCCCATGCGTGCACGCACTTGCTTGTTCTCGCACTGCACCTCTATCGGCAAGTAAGTAGCGTCCTGATGCACGTTGTACATCTGGAATACATAATAGGAAGGCGTCAGCACCATCTTGTCGTCCTTTGTCAGAATCATGCTTTGCAACACATTGGCTATCTGCGCGATATTGGCCATCTTGATACGGTCGGTGTACTTGTGGAACACGTTCAGCGAAAGGGCTGCCACGAAAGCATCGCGCATGGTGTTCTGCTGATACAAGTGCCCACGGATGGTACCGGGTTCTTCATCCCACCAAGTCCCCCACTCATCCACCATCAGAGCCACGCGCTTTTTAGGGTCATACTTGTCCATGACGGCCGAATGTTCCTTGATGCAGTTCTCGATATCAAGGCACTTGCCCATCGTCCAATAATAATCTTCCGGAGTGAAGTCCGTAGCCGAACCTTTGCTACCCGACCATCCGGCCACGGTATAATAATGGAGCGAAAGGCCGTCCATCTGGTTACGCGCCTGCTTCATCATCGTTTCCGTCCAATGCAAATCGTATTCCCCCGACCCGCTGGCTATCTTGAACAAACGGTTACCGTCGTAATTGCGGCAGTAAGTCTGATAGCGGCGATACAGGTCGGCATAATATTCCGGACGCATGTTACCGCCGCATCCCCAACTTTCATTGCCCACACCGATGTATTTCACACGCCACGGCTTCTCGCGACCGTTCTGCTTACGTAACTTGGCCATCGGGCCGTCCTCGGCCGTCATGTATTCCACCCACTGCGCCGTCTCCTGCACCGTGCCGCTCCCCACATTCATGGACACATACGGCTCGCACTCCAACAACTCGCACAGGTTCAGGAACTCGTGTGTACCGAAACTGTTGTCCTCCACGGTGCCGCCCCAGTTGTTGTTCACCATCTTCGGACGGTTCTCTTTCGGACCAATGCCGTCCATCCAGTGGTATTCATCGGCAAAGCATCCGCCCGGCCAGCGAAGAACGGGAACGGACAAGTCTTTCAGTGCATTGAATACGTCTGTGCGATATCCCTTGATATTGGGAATATCCGAGTTTTCGCCTACCCAAAGACCGCCGTAGATACATGAACCCAGGTGTTCGGCAAACTGGCCGTAAATTTCCTTCGGTATGATTTCTTTGCCTTGATCGGCATGTACGGTTATGGTAGCACTCTTTTGTGCAGAAAGAGATACGGATGCTGCCAGAAAAGCCGTGCTGACTAATAGTTTTGCTTTCATAAATGGTATTTGTTTAATGATTATTTTAGTAAACGAACTTCATAAACGGCAGAGGTCCATTCCGTCCCGTCAGGGATAAAACGTATCGGACAACTACCCGTATTCAGTTTTTGAGGCAGAACATAAGAAAGAGTAATGAAACCGTCTTTATCTGCTTCACTGATAGTCGGATGAACAGCCAACTTTTCGTTATTCAAAAGAATAGCCACTTTATTGCGGTCATCTTTCCGTATTGTAATCAGTATGCGGCTTGCTTCCTCTTTCACTTTCAGCTGATAGCCGAACCAACCTTTGGCACGTCGGAAATGCCGGTCTTTATTCGTCCCTGTTTCTGCCTGCTCATACTGGATGCCATGGTCAGACTCCGGCTGCTGTTCGCCGGGGAAGATCAGGTCAATGGTTTGATTAGCTAATTCCGTTGCTTTTCGTTCAGCCGTTGCCATCTCTTCCTGAATCGCTTTAAACTGCTCTTCGCTTGCCTGCCGGAAATAAACGGCATAACGGGAATTGTGCAGGCGGAAGAACGGGACGAGTTCCAATGCTTTGCCTTGTGCAGGATAAACCTCTCCGTTATAGCTGAAAGTAATCCGGCTATTCTGTTCTTTCTGAAGAGATTTGCAGATTGAATCTGGATTTCCTATCAGCATCGGGACTTCTTGCAAAGGAATTTGTTTGCCATGAGCGATATGTCCGCCACGGCTGTCATCGGCATATAAACCATCAAGATGTTCAGTGCCTGTGGAAGCTGCAAGAACGATCGGACCATATAAGAAAGCATAATAATCTTTCTTGTCGGGAATTTGTTCCACGCTGACTTTCATAGGCAAGTGGAAAGTAATGACATCTCCTTTTTTCCATTTGCGGGAGAGAGGAAGATACTGGTTACCTTTTGCCATAACGAACATTTTTCTTTTTCCATTGATGCTGATGCTATATCCTTTGGATTGGTTCGCCCATTCCGGAATACGTATCATTAAAGTACGTTTTTTCTTAGGCGCTTCATCTATTCGTAAAGTTACCTTGCCGTCATCGGGGAAACGGGTTTCCTGTGTCAAAATAATGCCTTGCTCTTTCCAGGTCAGTTGTGAAGGAATGAAGAGATTGACATAAAGAGTGTCTTTCCGATACGCATAGATAAATTCACCGTATTTGGTATGATTCTCCAAGCCTGAACCTACACAGCACCACATTGATGTTTCCGGTTGTGAGTACACACGATAGTGTCCCGGACGCATGGGAGTGAAGTAGACAAATCCACCTTTATCCGGCTCTTGTGACGCTAGAATATGATTGTAAAGCGCACGTTCGTAATAGTTTACGTAGTTGGGATCAGGTTCGTTTGTTTGATTCGGATTGTGAGAATTCTGATAAAGCATTTTGGTAAGACGGAGCATGTTGTAAGTATTACAGGTCTCCGGTCCTTGAACGTCGTTCAGCATGGACGTGAAGTTATCCGACGGATGGAAATGTTCGCGTACACTATTTCCTCCGATGCAGACAGAACGGTGATTGACTACCGTGTTCCAGAAAAAACGGGCGGCATGATCCCACTCTGCAGCATGATTCCAATTCTTGTCGTCTTGTGAAAGTTCGGCTATTCGCTTGTAGCCGATCACTTTCGGAATCTGTGTGTTGGCGTGCATCCCCGTCAATTTGTCTTCCTCTTTGATAAGCGGGTCTAAGATAAGCTTGTGAGAGAAACGGCGTGCCAGTTCCAGATACTTCTTGTCGCCTGTGATTTCGGCCACGTCAGCGAACGTTTCGTTTAATCCGCCATGTTCGCTACGAAGCATATCCTGCATTTGTTCGTCACTCAAGCCGGAAGTGATATCGATCATCCAGTCTGTAAAAGCGATAAGCATTTGGTGTGCAAGGTCGCTTCCTGCATAGATATATGCATCCCGCAATCCGGCGTAAGTCTTATGTATATTGTATAAAGGTACCCATTTGCCGTTAAGGTCGAAACCTCCGGCACGGATCTTTCCTGCTTTTATATCTTTCCAAAGTTGAAGGCTTCCCGGAGTTCCTCCGATGAATCCTGTGCCGACAGTTTGCTGTGCCCGATTCAACTCATTCAGCATGTAGTTGAGGCGATTATAGACTGCGGTATCTCCGGTGGCGGCATACATCATGGAAAGTGCGGATAAATAATGTCCGCCGATATGTCCGTCCAATCCGGTATTTTCCCAATTGGTGTAGCTGGGGGCTTTAGGCTGTAACCCTGCTTCGCGGAGAAAAGGAGCGAGCAGACGGTCGGGGTCTAATGCAAGTATGTAATGTAGATCAGTCTGTTGAGCTTGCAGAAACGGACTATCCAATAGTTTCACATTTTGTAAAGGGAAGTAAGACACCTGTGGAGCGTTTTGAGCTTTGGCCAGTGAGGTGGACAGGACAAGTGCAAGTATGAACGAGGTGGTTTTCATGATAATAGTCTCCCCATCTCCCTCTCCAAAAGAGGAGAGGGGTGGAGATAATTAATGTTAATACTTAGTTAGAATTGGCTCTTGATAAACAGCGATTTATCGGCAATCTCTGATGAACAACAATGGATTGCCGACTGTCAATTATTTAAATTTGACTGCTGCCTCTTCGATAGGCAATCCTGCCTTGTAATTTTCGATGTATGCATTGAAGCCGGCTACATCTTCGGGCGTAGGTGATACCTCGATACCCGCGTCACCGACAAATACGCTTTCATCCAGAAAATCGGCAAGAGATTGTTTCTTTTCATTGTTCACGAGGTAAGAACCTAACAGGGCAATACCCCAGGCACCACCTTCACCGGCTGTTTCCATCACGGAAATAGGCGAGTTGATGGCTGCAGCAAGTATTCTTTGGCCTACTCCCTTTGTTCTGAATAATCCTCCGTGACCAGTAATTCTGTCCACTTTGATTTTTTCTTCGTTGAACAGGATGTCGTTACCAATCTTGAGTACTCCTACCGAAGCATACAAGTGAGTCCGCATAAAGTTTGCCAGGTTGAACTTGTCATTTGCCGAACGTACAAACAAAGGTCTTCCGTCAGCAAGTCCTGTTACAGGCTCGCCTGAAATATAATTGTATGAAAGCAAACCTCCACAATCAGTATCACCAGTGAGCGCAATATTGTAGAGTTTACTATAGATTTCATCCATATCTACAGGTATGCCCAGAAGCTCCTGGTATTCCTTGAACAAGTTAACCCATGCGTTGAGATCAGAAGTGCAGTTGTTGCAATGCACCATGGCTACCAGACTTCCGTCAGGAGTTGTCACCATGTCAATCATTTCGTATGGCTTCGACAGTTCTTTCTCCAATACAATCATTGAGAATGAAGAGGTACCTGCGGATACATTTCCGGTACGTTGTTTGACTGCGTTAGTCGCAACCATTCCGGTACCTGCGTCTCCTTCCGGCGGACAAACCGGTATTCCTGCCTTCAAATGACCCGATGCATCGAGTTTTTTACTTCCTTCCGGAGTGAGGACACCGGCATTTTCACCAGCTGACAATACTTTAGGCAGAATATCTTCCAGTTTCCAGTTATATTCTTTCGGAGCAATCAGTTTGTTGAACTTAGCCACCATTTCAGCCGAATAGTTATGGGTAGTCGGATCAATAGGAAGCATACCTGATGCATCACCTATTCCCAGCACCTTTTCGCCTGTGATCTGCCAATGCACATAACCTGCTAGAGTGGTCAGGAAGTCGATTTCATTAACGTGTGATTCATTGTCTAAAATAGCCTGATACAAGTGGGAAATGCTCCAACGCAGAGGGATATTATAGACAAATAGTTCGGATAAAGCAGCCGCTGCGCGACCTGTATTAGTGTTTCTCCAAGTGCGGAAAGGCACGAGGATTTCTTCTTTTTTGTTGAATGGCATATAACCATGCATCATAGCACTGAAGCCAATAGAAGCTACCTTTTTCAGAGAAACTCCATACTGCTTCTGTACATCTGCTGCCAGATTTTGATAGCTGTCCTGTAAACCTGTCCAGATATCATCCAATGTATAGGTCCAGATACCATCCTCCAAACGGTTTTCCCAAACATGATCACCTGACGCGATCGGTTTATACGTTTCATCTATCAATACGGCTTTGATCCTGGTAGAACCAAATTCAATGCCAAGTACGGCTTTGCCACTTTCAATTGTTTTTTTAGAATTCTCCATTCTCATTCCCATTCCTTTCCTGATCAATCACCTTGCTCAGATCCATAGAACTGTCATAATAGGTTTCATCTATATACTGCATCTTTTCAACCTGTTCGCCCTTTTCCAGCCGCCGGATCACTTCTTCTACTTTCGGTGCAAGCAGGGGGTTACACTCAAAGTCTGCATTGATCTTTCCATTTTGCATGGCAATCAGTGCTGCCTGCACCGCATCAAATGAAATAATACAGATGTCCCCATCAGGGCCACATGTTTTTCCTGCCTGTTCAATCGCATCAATGGCACCAAATGTCATATTGTCATTTTCACTGATCACAACATCTATATCTTCATACAGGCGAAGAAAATCCTCCATAACTTCCTTACCCTTCGCCTGTGTAAAATCTGCCGGTCTGCTCTCCAGAAGATTCCACTCCGGATGCTGCCTGCAGACAGCTTCAAAACCTTTCGTTCTGCCAATCTGTGCAGTTGATCCAAGTGTTCCCTGCAGTGCTACAATATTCACTGTGTCTTCCATTCCCTGCTGTTTCAGATAATCTGCCAGCCATTTACCGGCATTTTCTCCTTCTTCCTGAAAGTTGCTTCCTACCCAACAGGTATAAAGACTATCATCCTCAAGTTCTACAGAACGATCCGATAAAATAACAGGAATTCCTGCATCCCTCGCCTCCTGCAGAATCGACTCCCACCCGGTTTCCACAACCGGATCCAGAATGATATAGTCTACCTCCTGCAAAATAAAGCTTCGCACGGTTTTCAACTGATTTTCCTGTTTATTCTGTGCATCATCAAAAAGCAGATAATACCCCTTTTCCTTCGTAAAAGTATCCATAAAAGATTGCGTATTGGCAATACGGTAATCAGATTCCGATCCAACCTGGGAATAGCCCACAACGATATAATCCATATCCTTTACTTCCGTATAGGCATCCGCATTCTGTACGGCCGCAGCCTCACCGCCCGCACATCCGCACAAGCCGAAAAGCAATATAAAATTTAACAGACTATATAATTTCTTACGCATTATCCATACTACCTGTCCTTTGGGTTACACTTTTATTTTATCACAGATCTTCATAAAAGTGTGTGTCCTTCTGCCAGTTTTATGCTTTTTTCTTTCTTGACATGACAACTGACTGGATGACAAGGAACAGACAAAGCATTGCTGCAATCGTAATTCCGGTCCACCAAGCCTGA
>OIWU01001279.1_pt1 | contig 25677 bp, 25 predicted proteins | sample 1587711 | NCBI WGS metagenome assembly OIWU01 (sample SAMEA3888909, study PRJEB22519) | human gut metagenome | biome: human gut; feature: human-associated habitat; material: faeces | place: Denmark | collected 2010 | reverse complement strand
TGCAGGATTTCCCATTTAGTTATCCCCCTAAGAATTTGGGATAGTGTGGATAAGTCAATAAATATTATGGGCGAGCGTGGAAACACGCCGCCCGGACAGGCAGGAGAGCATGAGAATTATGGGAAAAATGGATTGCGCTATGGAAGCCATGTATATGACGGATTTCTTTGAGACACTGGGATTTAAACGGGTGCGGGTTATGGTTGATAACAATCGTGGTACCGTTGAGGTTACGCTGCTGAAAGGAAGAATCTGGCCGCTGACATGGAGAGAAAAGGCGTATTTTAAGAAATTGAAATGCTGGGGCGTGTGCTATACCGTCCGGAGAATAGTACGCGGCATAAAGATATGGGACAACAGAAACTGGGACATAGATTGATTCCGACATTTATGTCGGGAACATATCGGAGAGGAGGCCGACATGGAAATTATAGCAGCATTTGTGGCCGGCGCATTGCTGGGAGCCGGGAGCCTGATCACATGGGCGTTGTGTGCAGCAAATACCATGTATGAGGAAAAACTGAAAAAGGTCAAGACAAATGAGGATATGTTGAAACTGGCGGACAGCGAGCAGCTGAGGAAAGCACTGAAACGGATGTGCTGGAAAACGACAATGTATTTAAGCCCTTTATTGAGGGAGGCGCAGGAAAAACGTATTGATGAATGGTTAGGAGAGGAGGCTGATCCAGAATGGAGAGAGTAATGGAGCAGAGCGTGGAAGAGAAAGAAGAGGTAAAAGGAACCAGCAGAGAGCCTGGCGCACTGGCAGGGGTGTACGAGGTGCTGAGCCAGCGGGCTATTGATGAAGCTATCCGCATAGGTGTAGAAGCAGGCACGGCAGCGGCGGAGAGACGCCTGGAAGAGGGCAAAAAGGAGCAGACAAAGGGAAGATATGGCCGGAGACTGCACAACACACGCCTGTTGCTGGCAAATTACCGGAATCTAAAAGAGCATGTGAGCGGTGCAGTATTTAATGGCCGCAAGGCAAAAGAGAGCGCCCTGGACATTCTGGACGGCCTGGACAGCTTCGAGTACGAGGACAATTATTATATTGGCAGCATTAAGCAGAGTCAGCAGCGCACATTGATCATACTGACACACATTGACGAAATGCTGAACTTGTACCGGATATCATGCGAGCAGAGCGGCAAGGCAGAGGAAATGCGCCGGTACCGGATTTTGCACGCTGCATATATCGCACCGGAAAAGAAGAGTGCAGAAGAAATTGCACGCGAAAACTGTGTAGAAAAGCGCACCTATTACAGTGACCTGGGAAAGGCTGTAAAGCCGCTGTCCGCACTGATTTTCGGCATTGATGGCATAAGACTTGCATAGTGCCTGCACGGTGCAAAAAGTAGACATTTTCAATGCACTACATAGATGTTAAAATGATAGAGTGGAGGAATTGGAGAAATGGCAAGAAAGAAGAAAAAAGACGAGGTTGAGAACTATTTCAACAACGTGGCCAACTACCAGACCGAAGCGGAAGCAAGGGCCGTTACGCCGGAGGGTGTAAAGGTCTTTTGTGCTTTTGACGAGCTGGTACCTATTGGCAAAGTGGTTCCGAACCCTGGAAACCCAAACACCCATCCACCTAAGCAGGTCGCACTGCTGGCTGCCATTATCAAGGGGCAGGGATGGAGGAAACCTATTACAGTGAGCAAACGCAGCGGCTTTGTTGTGACCGGTCACGGACGCCTGGAAGCTGCACAGTCCATGCAGGCCAGTGTTGTGCCTGTTGAATACCAGGAATATGCCTCGGAGGCAGAGGAGTACGCTGATCTGATGGCAGACAACCGCCTGGCAGAGCTGAGCGAAATGAACACCTCGGCACTGGCAGACATGCTGCAGCAGATGGACACCGGAGAGATACCGCTGGAAATGAGCGGTTACACAGAGGAGGACCTGGAAGATCTGCTCAACGCCCTGGGAGGCGTGGACGATACGGAGAACAACGGAGAGGACACCGTACCACCACCGAAAAACATTCCTATGACCCACGCCGGAGATATTTGGCACCTGGGACAGCACCGCCTGATTTGTGGAGACAGCACTAAGCCAGAAACCCTGCAGAAGCTGCTGGGGGATGAACTGGCGCAGTGCGTGAACACTGATCCGCCGTATGGCATAAGCCTGGATGGCGGTGGAGGAAACGGGAAGAGGCAGAAACAGCAGATCGAAAACAACGGCATGATCGCCAACGACGAGCTGACCGACGACGACCTCCTCGGCAAGTTACTGATTCCGGCATTTAAGAACGCCGTGAAGTACAGCAAGCCAGACGCTGCATTTTACATTTACCATGCAACAGACACCCGCAGGGACTTTGAGGACGCCATGACGGCGGCCGGGCTGTTAGAAAAGCAATATCTTATTTGGTTGAAGAACAACCACAACCTAAGCGGTACCGATTACCTGAGAGACTTTGAGCCTATGTTTTATGCAGAGAAAGCAGGACATACGGCCAAGTGGTGCGGAGATCGCAGCAACAACACTTGCTGGAAGATAACCCTCCGGGATGATGCAGGCATGGCAACCACCCTGAGCGGTGGCATTGTTGTAACTGACGGAGCAGGAGGCAAGGCTTTTATTTCTGACAAGGTACCAAAGGGAAAGAAAATCCGGTACCTGAGACTGCAGGAAGATAAAAGCGTTTTCTTATACCCGGAAGATAAGCAGGGAGCCGTTTGGGAAGTGGCAAGAGATACGGCGACGTTCCACCCGACACAGAAACCGGTGGGGCGGGCCACAAGGGCGATACTGAACAGCTCGGATCCGGGAGACATTATCCTGGACCTGTTCGGCGGTTCTGGCTTCACGCTGATCGGCGCAGAAATGACCGAGAGACAGGCCAGGCTGGTAGAGTTAAGCCCAACCTATTGTGATGGAATTATTCGGCGGTATGTAAGCTATACCGGCAATGCTGGTGTTACATGCACCAGGGACGGCAAAGAATACGCATACGTGCAGCTGAATGATGAAAATATAAAGGCAAATATGCCGGATCCGGAAGAAACGCCGGAAGCTGCTGAGGACATCAATGTCCCTGGCAAAGAGTAACACCTGAGAGGGCGGCCACCATGGCCGTTCTTTTTATGTTTTGGAGAAAGGAGGGAGCAGCACATGGCAGCAAAGAGAGACGCGCCTGAACTATGGGAGCAGCAGGAGGGCGAGAAGTCGCAGCATTACCAAAAGTTTTGCCAGTACAGAGATATGCCATACGGAACCCAGGGACGGGAACCGGAGAAAAGAAGCATTCGACGCCTGGCAGATGCTATGGGAATGAAAAGCAAAAGCAGCATTGAAAAGCTGAGTACGCAGTGGAACTGGGTAGAACGTGCAGCGGCCTATGATGTTTACATGACCGAGCTGGAACGCTTCAAGAATGAGCAGGAAATCAAGAAAATGCACGATCTACACGCAAAACTGGGCGTACAGCTTTTGAATAAAGCCACCCGTGGCCTGATAGCCCTCCCGGATAATGAATTGTCTGCACAGGACATTGCCCGACTGGCAGACGTCGGCGTGAAGATAGAAAGAATGAGCCGCGGCGACAGTGCGGAGAGCATAGCCGTGAGCGCAAAGGCAACCGTTGAGCACAGCGGCGGCCTGGAACTGAGCGGCAGCATTCCGGACATGTCCGACCTATCAGACGAGGAGCTGGAAAACCTTGAGCAAATACTGGGAAAGCTACATAAATAGCAGCCAGTTTGACCCAGGAACCCTGTTAAAAGGGATTCGCAGGGAACGGGCAGAGCGGTCCCTATCGGAGTTTATACAGCAGTCCTGGCCGATTATTGAGCCGGGTACCACGTATATACCGAACTGGCACATTGATCTGATATGTGAGTACCTGCACGCTGTTAGGGACGGGGAAATAAAGCGGCTTGTGATAAATATCCCGCCCCGACACATGAAAAGCATAAATGTAACGGTGTGCTTCCCCTGCTGGACCTGGACCCAGGCACCTGAGAAAAGATTTATTAAGGTTTCGTACAGTGATTCCCTGAGCCGTAAGCACAACGTACTGAGCCGTGATATTATACAGTCTCCCTGGTACACTGAGAACTGGGGCGACATTGTAAAATTGAAAGACGACGTAAACCGGCAGAACGAATTTAAGAACACCCACCAAGGTATGATGTTTTCGACCTCTGTCGGTGGTGCACTGACTGGCGAGGGCGGCGACATAATTATAGTTGACGACCCGCAGAACCCAGCGCAGGCCAACAGTGAGACTGAGCGGCAAAACACTATAGATTTTTTTAAGAATACACTGCAGACACGACTGAACGACCCAAAGAACGGCGCGATCATTATCGTTATGCAGCGATTACATGAAATGGACCTGACCGGCTATGTGCTGGCAGAAAACCTGGGCTATGAACATTTGTGTTTACCGGCTGAGGCAGAGAAAAAGACAATAATAACATTCCCGAAAAGCGGCAAGCAGCTCATAAGGGAAGAGGGGGACATCCTGAACCCCCAGCGATACGACAAGGAATCTCTGGCCGGACTGAAAAAGAGCATGGGCTCTTTACAGTATTCCGGACAGATGCAGCAGCGGCCGGCACCGGCAGACGGTAACGTCTTCAAAAAGGCCTGGTTGCAGCACTATTACACAACAGCCCCACACTGTAACATGATCATACAGAGCTGGGACCTTGCATTTAAGAACAGCGACGGCAGCGCCAAGGTTGCCGGTTATGTGGTCGGCAGAAGTGGCCCGAACATATACGTTTTTGACCTGGTAAATGACAAAATGAGCTTTACGCAGTCGGTAAAAGCTATCCGGGACATGACAGCGAAATGGCCAAAGGCCAGGGCAAAGGTTGTGGAGGATAAGGCGAACGGACCGGCGGTCATGGACGTGCTGGACAAGGAAATCCCTGGAATGGTGCCATATAACCCGCGCGGCAGTAAGGAAGAGAGAGCAATATCGGTTACGCCGTACTTCGAGGCTGGGAACGTATTTTTCCCGGATCCAAACACGGCGTCATGGGTCGCAGACCTGCAAAAAGATTTATTGATGTTCCCGAAAGGGGTATACAAAGACACGGTTGACGCCCTTGTGCAGGCCGTGTTGTATTTGATGGACAAGCCATCGCAGACAGGACCGCCGGCCGAGGCAGTAGCGGGCGGCATGAGCAGTTATTGGAGAGGAAAGTGAGGTGCAAGGCTATGGGAATGGGAAACAGAAACGCTGCAAACGGAAGCATGATCGCTGGCATGGGCGGTTTTGGTTGTATGCTTTACAATGCAACCGGAGCGGCCACTAAGTACGAACCGGAGGCAGAGAACCGCCACATTGTTGCGGTGCAGGCGCTGACAGATACGACAATCAGAACAGTGGGAGCCGCCTGGGATGCGCCAGCAGCGGTTGACGGCCTGGTTTTGACAGCAGGCAACTGTTTGTACCTGAAAGCGGCCAGCGTGACGATTTCAAGCGGTACAGGTATTATGTACTATGGATATGGCCAGGTAGCAGAGGCAGGTGGGGAATAATGAGCCTGTCGCTGATGAACCGGATCAACCGGAACAATAAGACCAGCAAGGGAGACGGCAAGAACATGGACAGAAACGCCTCCGTGCAGGTTAAGGTACAACAGACAGCACAGAAGCTGCTGTATAAGATTTGTGGACGGAAAGGAGGGCTGTCATAGTGGCAACCACAGCAGGAGAAATCGGCCGCATAGGGCAAAAGCGCTATGGCGGCTTTTTTTACGAGGAATTTTTGAAAGAGCTCCAGGGCCGTAAAGGCGTGGAGACATACAGAGAAATGGCGGACAATGACGACGTGATCGGCGCCATACTGTTTGCCATTGAAATGCTGATTCGGCAGACGAACTGGACCATACAGCCAGGAGGACCGGAGAACGCAGACGAAGAGGCAGCAGAGTTTGTTGAGAGCTGCATGGACGACATGCAGGACACCTGGACAGATACCATTTCGGAAATCTTGTCCTTTTTAACATACGGGTGGAGCTACCACGAAATCGTGTACAAGCGGCGTTGCGGCAAAAATAGGGACAGCCGCCTAAATAGCAAGTATGACGACGGGCTGATCGGATGGGCCAAGCTGCCTATCAGAGCACAAGAAACCCTTTATCAGTGGGAGTATGACGACAATGACAACCTGACCGGCATGACACAGATGCCGCCGCCAAACTTCGGCCTGTACACGATACCGATAGAAAAAGCCCTGTTGTTCCGGACAAAGAGCCGGAAGAACAACCCGGAGGGGCGCAGCGTACTGAGGAACGCATACCGGTCCTGGTACTTCAAGCGCCGCATACAGGAGATTGAGGGAATCGGTATAGAGAGAGATCTGGCTGGCTTCCCGGTGTTGACAGCGCCAGAGGGTATGAACATATGGGACACGGATGATCCGGACATGGTAGCCATCCGCTCAGGCATGGAGGCCATTGTTAAAAATGTGCGCCGAGACAGTACCGAGGGGCTGGCACTTCCGAACGGCTGGCAGTTCCAGCTGTTGAGCACCGGAGGCCGCCGCCAGTTTGATACCAACGCGATCATTGAGAGATATGACACCCGCATGGCAATGACCGTGCTGGCAGATTTTATTTTCCTGGGGCACCAGAGCGTCGGCAGCTTTGCACTAAGCAGCGACAAGACAGAGCTGTTTTCCATGGCAATAGGCGCGTACCTTGATATTATTTGTGAGGTTTTTAATAACCAGGCAATCCCCCGTCTGATCAACCTGAACGGCGACCACTTCAACGGCATTACAGATTACCCGCGAATGGAGCACGGAGACATTGAGGACGAGGACATCGAGAAGCTGGCCAACTACATAAAGGAAATGACCGGCGTCGGCATATTAACGCCAGACAGCCAGTTAGAGGACTATGTGAGAGAAGCAGCACACCTGCCTGAGCGCCTGGAAGATGATACCCCGGCGGTACCGGCACAGGGAGGAGAAAAGCCAGTAAATGCGCGGCAGAGGCAGCAGGCAAAGCCACAACAGCAGCGTAGCAGCACGGTTGACCCCGGAGGAGAGGAAGATCCTGACGGAGTGACCGAGGAAGATATGCAGGCCGTTGAGGAGGCAAGGAAGAGACTGGGGAGGGACCCATAATGCAATTTAAGAAAATACGGATCCGCAAAGCGACTGGCAAGAAGAAAAGCCAGGGCGGACAAAATGCGCTGAACAAGCTGAACAGCTTCCTGAACGCGGCGTCCGCTGAACCGGCATATATTTTGCATAGCACATGGACCAACCAGCAAAATGCAATTACCTACAAGGAAATCCGCGAGGCTATAATGAACGGCCACATGAGCGAAAGCACTTTCCAACAGTGGCAGCAGGATTATAGCAAGATGGTAAGCGACAAGCTGTCCCCTGTATGGGTTAAAGCTATGGAAACAGCAAGCCTGGGCGTGCAGGAACAGCATGACAGTTTTTTCTTTGATCACACATGGCCAGGGGTAACGAAGTGGGTTCAAGAGCACGGCGCGGAGTTTGTAACGAATATAAGCACCGAGCAAAAGAACGCAGTGAGCGCCCTGATCGCCAGAGCGTACAGCAAAGGGGAGAGCGCGGAGGAATTATCCAGGGCAATACGTCCGTGCATAGGCCTGACACAGCGCCAGGCTATTGTAAACGCGAACTATTACGATCATGTGAAAGATTCCTTGCTAAAGAATAATCCAGGCATGAAAGAGGCCACAGCGGCCAAGAAAGCCCAGGAAGCAGCGGCCAAGTACGCAGCGCAACAGCACCGGTACCGTGCTAACATGATAGCGGAGACAGAAATGGCATTCGCATATCAGCACGGCGAGTATGAAGCAGTAAAGATGGCCCAGGCGCAGGGCCTTATGGGCGTTGTGGAAAAGGTATGGTCAACAGCTTATGACGACGGCGTTTGTGATATCTGTAACGGGTTAGAGGGGCAGACGATAGGCATAGACGACGATTTTAATTTTAAGCTGAATAAATTACTTTTTGGAGGGCAAAGGCTGACGCCACCGGCACATCCGCAGTGCAGGTGTGCAGTTGAGTATAGGGAGATTTCCCCGCCGGTAATACAGCCGGCACAGAGCCAGGTACCGGGGCCAAACATTCCGGATCCGGCGACACCGTCCATCCCTGACAGCTTGCAAATGCCGCAGGGAATGAAAGACAAAGGCCTGGCACACCTGGGCGGTACCGGAGAAATGCACTTGTGCGAGGATGACAGCGGCACGGAATGGCTTTTCAAACCGGCACAGTCCAAAAGCGGCACACCGGAAGAGTTCCGGGCCTATGTGCAGGAAGCTGGTTACAAGGTGCAGGGCATTGTGGATCCGGACACGGCCGTCAAGGTTGGCACCGGAAACATAGGCGGCCAGTTTGGTGCATACCAGCAGAAAATTGACGTGGACCCGAACGGGTTCGACTTCAAGGCGTGGCAGCAGTATGGCACCAAAGGCCTGACAGCTGACCAGGTACAGCAGATACAGCGGGAACATGTTACAGACTGGCTGCTGGGGAACTATGACAGCCACGGCGGCAATTTTGTAACAGATACCAGCGGGCAGCTGATCGGTGTAGACAAAGAACAGTCTTTCCGGTACATTACCGACAAGGCCAGCGAAAAAATGACATACGCATACCATCCCAACAGCAAGTATGGCGAAACAGAACCGCTGTACAACACTGTTTTCCGGAAGTATGCCAACAATGAGCTGGATCTAAACCCGCAGGACACCCTGGCATATATAAAACGGGTCGAGGCAATACCTGACAAGGAATACAGAGAAATATTCCGGGGCTATGCTGAAAGCCTGAAAGGCAAGGGAAAGGATGCAGAGCAGCTGCTGGATGCCATTGTGGAGCGAAAGCAGAACCTCCGGGAAACATACCGGACATTTTACACGGACCTGTTGACCCAGCGAACCGGTAAAAAACAGGCAGCTTTTGTGTGGGCGGACGAAGCGCAGAACACGGCCAAGACCATCCAGGCAGCCACGCATGACGTGACGGCACTAAAAAAGATGGGAAAGGCAGATCTGCTGCAGATGGCCAAGGCACAAAACATTGCCTATTGCAACAACATGAACAAACAGCAGCTCATTGACAGCTTGTCCGACCCGGTAAAGGCCAAACAGTGCAGCAAGGATGTACGGGACAGACTGGCAGCCAACCAGGCGGCCAGAAATGCCAAGACGACACCGAAAGCACCGGCAGCAACCAATACAGGGCACTTGCCTCCAGGAACCAAAACGGCCGAGGATGTATTTACAGATTTTGACAAGATACACCCAGGGCCAAAGCAGGGGCAGGCAGTATGGAGCGACGCAGACAAGGTTGAGGGCATGAACCTGAGCGCCCGCCGCATGATCATAGACGGAGACGTGCACTATGAGATAACCGGCAAGCTGAGGTCCAGCGCCTGGGATGATGTGCTGCAGAGGATGGACGGGGCGAACCCGACGGTCCCGGCACAGCGTATCAACATGAGCTTTGAAACCACGGCCCCGACGGCAAGGGCATGGACCAGCAACACACTGGTTGAAACCCAGGCAAACATACACGGGGTTGTTACCTACCTGGATTCCTATGATCCAAAGTATGCGTCTTTTGAGCTGTACAGCGGAAAGCAACAAGGCTTGCATTCCTGGGACGGTTATTTTAGAATTCGTGTCCGGAGCAGCGGGGATGGCGTAGCGGATGCCAAGAAAGCCACAGAGTTGCTGAAAAAGGTAGGCCTGGACGAAGTAACCAGGACGCCAACAGCAGCCGCAGAGGAAACCCTGAAAAAGGCAAGGCTTGTGTGGTCACAAGCACCTAACCGGGTGGACGAACTGAAAGACCTGGCAGGCAGCAGACTGGTAAACAAACTGGACGAGATAATCGCCCAGGAAAATATAAACATTGTGCAGCTGGCCAGCATGAAGCTTCAGAGCGAATACAACGGTTATATAACCTATGTGGTGCCTGGACTTGCAAAGGACCTGGAAAAGGCCGGTGCAAAGTACGTTTACCATAGCGTATGCAGAGAGGGCGACGTTGTAAAGATTTTGCAAAGCGGCGGAATTTCCTCTACCATGAGCAGAATCAAGCAGGGCATACAGCGGCCAGCTGGTGCCAGCATGTACTCTGATATGGGAACCGGCGGAGCTGACAGTGCATTTATCAGACTTGTGACCGGGAACGCACAGAAAGCAAGGAAAAAGTTTTCTAATGCCAGCGTAGCAGGAGACTACCAGATAAAAATGAGCCTGGACGTGTTAGAGCGTACAGACTACTACTCATATACCTATGATAATTTTGGTAGTGCTAGAGACATTGCAAACAACGGCAAAAGCCCCATTGAGCTTGTGAAAGACTTAAATTCATATTTCGGTAGCAGCAACGAGCTGATGTTCCGAAACGGAATAAACAGCCGGTATTTTACTGAAATTATGTGCAACAGCAGCCAAGAGCGGCAGCATCTGTTGAGCGAACTCCGGGCGCAGGGTATAATGGATATTAACGGTATTGATATCGAAAAATTTATAACCGTAGGGAGTGGATTGTAATGGACGACAGAAAAGCATACTGGTTTGAACAGCCGCACATGCCTGGCATATTTAATGTGGCCATACAGCCTATTGTGGATCCGCGGGACGGGCGCCTGCATTTTGCGGTACCTGATTCTGGTATATGGGCCTTGACTGGAAAAGTGATCAAGGACACCGGGGACTATTTTGAATTTGAGTGTAATGACAGTGTAATGGGTGCCAGAGGCGGCACCTATAAATTTTCTGCACTGGATATTAAGACATTCCGGAAAGAAACCTGGAAGTGGATCGCGCAGGGCAAGGACATTGCTGAGTGCTGCCAGAATACAGCAGATCTGCATTTCTGGTACCGGAAGAACTGGCCAAACAGCCGCGTGGCAGAAATTGGAGCCTGGGAGATGGAAGAGAACAGGCGAAAGGGACACCGCACGGACATTTAAAATCAAAAACGTACATTTTTGATCGTAAAGCGTGCCAAAAACGCGGAAAACGTGTCAAAAATCAACAATAATGTGCAGAAATGCCATTTAACGCAGAGCGTCTGGAAAAACCCAGGCGCTTTTTTCATGCCTAAAAGGAGGAGAAAATGCAGACTTTCAGTGACATTATTAAGAGCCGGGCGCAGCCGATTGAGAAAAAGGGGCGCTTTAAGGTTCAAAAAGTAGACGAGGACAAGCGGCTTGTATTTGGGTGGGCCAATGTGTCCGTAGATGTGGGCGGCAATGAGGTTGTTGACCTGCAGGAGGACATGATCGACCCGGAAACCCTGGAAGCCGCAGCCTATAAATTCGCAGAGCTGTACCGAGACGGCGGGGAAATGCATGAAAGAACAGGAACCGCAGTCATGGTGGAAAGCATTGTGCTGACTGAGGAAAAGCAGGCAGCAATGGGACTGGCCGCTGGCACCTTGCCGGTTGGTTGGTGGATTGGCTTCCGCGTCACTGATGATGACGTATGGGAGAAAGTAAAAAGTGGAGAATACAGCATGTTCTCCATTGGCGGAACCGCGATCCGGGAAGAAGTTGAGGACGACGACGGAGCCGCAGCAGAGTGATAAGCAGGAACACCGGGAAACTGGTGTTTTTTGTTTATAAAAATTTAGAGAGGAGGACACGGTCAAGTGGCAAAGACAAAGCTGAAAGACCTGGAAGTAACAGAGGTTAGCCTGGTGGATGCTGGCGCAAACCAGCACGCGCACGTTGCCCTGTATAAGAGAAACGGCGGGAAACCGGAAGAACAGCCGACGGGCCAGAATCCGGAACAGGCACCAGCAAAAAGCGGCCTGCACAAGTTCTTTTCTGCCATTGGCAAGGCGTTGAAGCTGGACCAGGCAGACGTTGACAGCGCAGTGGCCGACATTGAAAAAGCAGATACATTCAATGACAAGATGGAAGAACGCAAGCTCCGCCGCATTACTGATGAAATTTGGGATGTGTGTTTTGCACTGGAAAACAGCTTGTGCAGCATTATCCGGGACGAAGAAGTAACGGACAAGGCCGCACTGATGAACCAGAGCATTGACGAGTTTGACGTGGCCATCAAGGGCCTGGTTACTTCCTGGGGCGCAGGTAAAACGGCACAGATTGTAAAAACAGCTGGTGCCGTGAGCGTAGAGCACATGCAGGAAACCGTTGACCGCCTGGGAGGGATGATTGAAAAGGCGACAGGCAAACCGCAGCCGCCGGAAACAGAGGATCCTAAACAGGAGGGCGGGGAGACACCGCCGGAAGATAACGGAAAAACCAAAACAAAGAAATCTATAGGAGGAGAAATCGACATGAAATTCAACGAGGCAAACATGACAGCAACAGACCGCATGGCGTTTGAAGAACTTAAAAAGCGCTATGGTGTTGAGGATGGAGCTGAGGGCGCCGGAGCAGGCGCAGGAGCAGCGCCGGAGGGCGTAGGCAAGGCAGCGGGCACCGGAGTAGCAGAAGCCCCAGGAGCGGCCGCTGAGGGAGCACAGGGAGCAACAGGACAGCAGGCAGCTGGCGAAGATATTTACAAGGGCCTGCACCCGTTAGTGGCAGCTGAACTGATCGCACTGAGAAAGCAGGCAGACGCAGCACAGGAGGAAAAACTTTACAACGTTGCGAAGAAGTACGAGATCATCGGCAAGAAACCGGAAGAACTGGTCCCGACATTAAAGGCGCTGCAGGCAGCAGGCGGCACTGCATACGACGACATGATCGGCGTACTTGACGGAGCAGTGGCAGCGGTAGAAAAATCTGGACTTTTCGGAGAAGTTGGCAAAAGAGGCGTAGGAGCCACAGGAGGCACTGACGCATGGAGCCAGATCGAAAAGAAAGCGGAAGAAATCCGCAAGAGCAACGCCGCCCTGAGCTATGCAGAATCCATTGACGCTGCATGTGTACAGAACCCTGACCTTGTACATGAGTATGAGGCAACAAGACGATAAGGAGGCAGAGAACATGAGCTATTACGGAACAACTATCAATGACAGCGCGGTAATTGTGGTAAAAGCAGGGGAAGAGATTCAGGCACCGGCTTTTTTGGCAGTTGGCGCTGATGGAAAAGTAGCAACTGCAGGCAAGAACGCAATCGGTATTGTAATGCCTGGATGCGACGACAAGGTAACAGTGGGCGACGACCTGGACGTGCAGATCAAGGATATTGGCACATGGACAGCTGGCGCAGCCGTAGCATACGGCGACGAGCTGGCAGTCGGAGCAGGCGGCAAGGCAGTAAAGGCAACAGCAAAGTCCTTTATCGTTGGCATTGCGTTGGAAGAAGCAACCAAAGCAGGCCAGCGCATTGCTGTACAGATCGTAAAAGCAGGCTACAAGCCAGCAGAATAATAAACAGGAGGAATAAAAGACTATGAGCAGAAATGTAATGAGCACTAACGCAGGGATTGCGGCAGAAATTGCAAAAGGATGGAAGCCAAACCAGTACCTGACTAATATGTCCCAGGCATATTTCGCACAGCCTGGCGACTGGGTGGCACCGTCCATTTTCCCGATTTGCCCGGTAGCTACTAGCTCCGGATTTTACTACACATTCGACAAGGGAGATCTTGCGAGGGACAACGTAGCCCGCAAACCGGCATTCGGAAAAGTTAATCCGGCCATCATGGGAACAGGAGAAAACCAGTATGGCTGCAAGGTTGACCAGGTTATTGTCGGCATTGACCAGATCGCAGCATTGAACTACCAGCGCAGCCATGCGCCGGGCGTACAGGATCCACGCCGCGCCAAGGTTCGTTTTGCTAACGAGCAGATGAGCCTGCACCTTGATATCCTTTTCGCAAAGGGATTTTTCCACAGTGGAGTATGGGGAGACGAATGGCAGGGAACAGACAGCAACCCAACTGGTAAGAAATTCCTGAAATTCAATGATGCCAACTTCGATCCAGTACACTTCTTTGACGAGCGCCGCCGCGATATTAAGCGCAGAGGCCGCCGCCAGCCTAACCGTTTAGCCCTGGGCTATGACGCATACCTGGCACTGAAAGAGCATCCGGACATTGTTGAGCGTGTGAAGTACACCGGATCCACCGCAAACCCGGCTATCGTAACACAGCAGGTTCTGGCCCAGGTACTGGGATTTGAGCAGGTTAAGGTACTGGAATCCACATACAATGTGGCGAAACCAGGAGAAGAGGCTGACATGCAGTTTATTTGCGACAGCAACGCAGCCCTGATGTGCTATGCAACTAACACCCCGCAGGTAGACGAGCCATCCGCTGGCTATATCTTCACATGGGATATGCTGGGAAATGGTTCCTATACTGCTATGGATCAGTACGAGGGAGAGAACGGAACACACAGCGAGTTCATTGAGGGACTTATGAGCACCGACATGAAAAAGACGGCCGACGATCTGGCAACATACTTTACTGATTGTGTGTAATGCCCTGAAAGGAGGATGTTATGAGCTATGTATGCGTAAAGCCGATCACACTACTCGGCAACAATTACAAGCCGGGAGAACTGATCCAGGATGGACACATCCTCACGTCCAGAGAGCGTGCGCTGGTACGCACTGGCTGCATTGCTGAGGTAACAGGAGGCACTGAGCTTCCTGTTGCTGAGCTGGTGCAGGTAAAAACGGGGGAAGAGGTTACATTTTCCGTCCCGGTAGTGCAGGAGTCTGACGGGGACACAGCCCAGGTTATGGGCGTGCCACTGACAGAGGGAGACGTGCAGCATATTTTTTCTATTATGCAGATGAACGCGGAAGAAGCGGCAAAAGCAGTTAAGGACGTGAAAAACGAAAACGTTTTGATTGTGTTACACGCTGCTGATTCCCGCAACACTGTAAAGAAAGCTGCCAAGAGCCAGGCAGAGGCCCTGGAACCTGCAGAAAGGTAAGGTAAAGCCGCATGAAGAAAAAGACGTATACCTATAATCCGGAGAAGATAGGAGAGCCTGGCGTTGACCGTATGCGCTTCGAGATAGGCGACACCATGGTCGAGGGCGAACAGGAAACCAGCGCTTTGTGCAACGAAGAATACGAGGCCATCATTGCGGCAAGAAAGACGTGGAAGCGTGCCAAGCTGGCCGTGCTGGAAAGCATAATGCGCCGGTTCGGCATGGAAGTGAACACGACGGTCGGACCGTTAAAGTTGGAAATGCAGAGCCGCGCGGAATTTTGGCGGAAACAGTACGAACAGCTGAAAAAAGAGTGCGGAGCTGACACGGTACCAACGGCCGGAAAGGCTTCTCCGGAATCGGGAACAGACGGAGGCCATTATTTTTATGGTGGTATGCACGACAATGCGTATGCAAAAACAGGAGGGGGCGAGCGCGATCTTTTATTTAAGACCAGGTAATTTGTACAAGGACTTTCTTGTTGCAAAATGCACCAGCGGCATAGATGGGAAAGGCCGCCCTGTAAAAAAATACGAAAGCAACGACAGTGCCGTGATACATGCCGTTCTGGCCCAGGCAACACCGCAGGAAAAAGCCAGATGGGAACAGATACAGCACCCGATCACACACACGATTGTGGACCGGGGACACCCGAAAGCGGTGGAAACGGACCAGCTGACATGCGGAAACCGCAAGTTTTATGTGCAGGGCGTTGACGAACCGGGGCAGCTGGGACTGTATACCATCTATTACGTGGAAGAGAGGGCAGACGTATGAGCGTGCCTGATATAAGCGTTGAAGTAGCAAAGAAAGTGACCGCTATCGGCCAGGAAATGAAATCCAGAGCCACAAGAGGCAGCAGGGCGCTGAAAAATGCGGAGCTGCAAGTGATGAGAGGGCAACGAGGCGGCAGGAGCTACAAGAAATCATTTAAAAATAGCAGTTACACGGCGTCTGCACCGGGCGAACCGCCAGCAGTGCGCAGTGGAAAATTGCGGAGCAGCTTCAGACCGGTGGCAGGATCCTCCGGCGGGGCTTTATCCGTAAAAGTGGCCATTGAGACAGACACTCATTATGCAGGGTACCTGGAACATGGCACAAGCAAAATGGCGGCAAGGCCATACGTGGAAAAGATTAAGCAGAAAGCGGAACCCGAAATCAAAAGCATTTTCGGAGCACCGTACAACGTGTAAGGAGGTGCCAGCATGGCATTGATAAAAGACAGAGCGGCACCTGTTTTTGACAGTGAGCAGGTGCACAAAGGCGACCTGATAAGGGCAAAGCATAAAACATGGGACGAGTACAGAAACGGGCTTGTTGTTGGGATAACCAGCAATGAGCTCGTTGTGCTTTACCACACTGGCATAGGGAATGTTTCAAACCACTTTGTAATGCTGGCAAGTGAAGTGGCTGGCGGGGAATGGCAGGGAACCTGGACGGAGGACATGCAGGCCGTACAGGACATTGTACCCGCAGCAAATGAAAGCGACGGCGTGACAGCATGACTCTGGAAGAACTGATCTATACCAGGCTTGTTCAGGAGAAAGAACTGGCAGAGAGCCTGGCAAAGTATGAGGGCGTTCCGGCGGTGTTTTTACAGAAAGCACCGGACGACAAAGCCCAGGGGTGGGGAGTGAGCCAGTACCCCCGCGCTGATTACCTGGTAGACATGACAGCAGACCCGGAACGGCACAGCAGCGGCATGGTAAGCGTGAACGTATACAGCGACGACACAGGCAAGCCACCGGAGGAGTTGGCGCCGCTGGTGCGCATAGCGCTTTGCGACGTGGTAATGCAGGCGGATGATGGAGCCTATTGTATTACCTGGGCCAGAACGGAGCTGTTTGAAATGAATGACAGCCAGAACCCTAACACCCTAGTAAACGGGTGTTCGCTTACATTTTTGCTGATTGCATTCCCACAGCAGATCACACAGACACCGGATCCGGCACTTGCAATGCAGGAATTTTTGAAACGCTGGGAAACAGACGCCCTTGTGATCAACAAAGACCATATTGAAAGTTTTTATGAGCCGAGTGACTTCCACCCGGCTATTTATGTGCGCATTTCCGGGACGAAAAAGAAACGCCAGACATGCGCACTCACATGGATGGAGTGCAGCATGGCCATACATGTGATCGCACCAACGCCGGAGGCAAGGAACAGCTGGACACGGTATCTATACGACACCCTGGCCAGACTGGGAGAAATTATCCTCCTGGACGGTGCACCGCTGCTTTTTGATGAATTGGCGGTTGATAATGCCGCCGACTACCTGACCAGGGGGCAGATAACCATCAAAGGGCAGTATGCAACTGAGAATTTCAGTGAGTATTCCCACCCGCTGAAAGAAACCTATTTCAACAAATAAGGAGGACGAAGAAATGGCAACAACCAAGAAGCCCACAGAAGCCACAGAAACGACTGAACAGGTGCAGGCGGACAATTCCAGGGCTGAGGACGTAAAAGCCGAAAATGAGGCGGCTGAGAAGTTCACAGCACCGGTCTACACTGCCGAGGAATACGCCAGAGCAGCTGCAAAAGTGTTTGAGGGCAAATACAGCCCGGACATTGTGCGCGCTGCTTTTGCAGTAGCCGGAAAGAAAGAAGCGACCAAAGCGGAAGCCGAGGAGCTTGTAAAGAAATTTGCCAACAAGGAGGTTAAAAACTAATGAGCGGATTTTTTGTTGTAGGAGAAAAGAAAGAACGCCCTGGCGTATACAAGCGCTATGAGAACGCGGGCGGAGTAGAAGCAGCCGGAGCCAGATCCGGCGTCGGTTGCGCACTTGTAACAGGTAACTGGGGAGCATTAAACACACCGGTCACGATTGACCAGAGCACTGATGTTTCCAACGTTATCGGTGCGGGTTCCGGATATGATGCTATCACAGCATTTATGGCCGGAGGCATGGAGGAGTGCGTTGTGGTACGTGTTGGAACTGGCGGAACGCCGGCAACAATTACCCTGAAAGATACCACAGCCAGCGCTGCTGTTGATGCTGTTGTGCTTACAGCACTTTATCCTGGAAACAGAGCATTTACCATTACCGTAAAGGCTTCCCTGGATGATGAAACAGCAAAAGAGGCAACCATCTACGAGGGAACAAAAGCCCTTGAAAAAGTAACCTTTGCAGCCGGAAAAACAGAGGTTGACGGAATTGTGGCCGCATTTGCAAACAGCAAGTACGTGAAAGCTACAAAGAAAGCTCCAGGAAACGGCACTCTGGCAGATGTTACACAGAAAGCCTTTACTGCTGGTACAAACCCGACAGTAAACACCGCAGCATACGGAGAAGCTGCAAACGCAAGTGAGGCAGAAGTGAGAGACATGATCATCGTTGACACCAACGACGCAGCAGTCCACACACTGATTGCAACTCACGTTGCCAGAGTGTTCCAGGAGGGAGCATATACCATGGCGACCGTGGCAGAGCCTAGCTCCGTGGAGATCGAAACCCGTATGCAGCACGCAGCGGCATTCAATGACGAAAAAATCCACTATGTACTGAATCCGTACATTGGCACAGACGGCGTTGAGTATGAGGGTTATATGCTGGCGGCAAGAATCGGCGGTCTGATTTGCGCCGGTGCTGCAAATGCTTCCCTGACTCATACCGTGATCAGCGGAGCAGCAGGCCTGAAAGAAACCCTGAACAGCGGAACCATTAAGAAAGCCCTGAAATCCGGTTGCCTTGTGCTGTCCACCAGCAAGAGCAAGCAGGTATGGATTGAAAAGGCGATCAACACTCTTGTAACCCTGAGTAAAGACCAGGATGCAGGTTGGAAGAAAATCCGCCGCGTGAAAGAGCGTTTTGAGCTTATGGACCGTGTTGAACAGACTACTGAGGTCCTGATCGGCCAGGTGGACAACGACCCCGACGGCCGCGCAGCTGTTATCGCAGCCGCACAGCGAGTTGTTGACGCTATGGTAGGAGAAAAGAAGCTTCTGTCCGGTACTGTAATTGAGGATGAGGGAAATCCGGCGCAGGGAGACTCTGCATGGTTCATTATTGCTGTTGACGACCTTGACAGCATTGAAACTATTTACCTGACATTCCGCTTCCGTTTTGCAGCTGAGGAAGATTCTGAGTAAAGAAAGGAGATAAAGGACAATGAGTATTATTAACACACAGGCGGTTGCTAACGCCAAGAAAGTGCTGACCGGAAAAAACGGCGCACTGTACAATGCCAAGGGCAAACTGCTGGCCACTATGGAAACATACCAGGCACAGGTAAATGTAACAAATACCAAGTTCCAGCCGCTGGGCGACCCGCAGGAACATGAGATTTTTACCAGCTATGGCCAGACGCTTACTTTTACCGAAATCGTGGTAGAGGATGGCGAGTTTATTACTGATCTGCTGGCCGGAATGAAGTCCGGAGAAATGCCGTCCTGGAACTTCCAGGGTGTTATTAAGGGCCGCAACGGTTCTGAGGAAAGACTGGTATACAACGATTGTGTACCGTCCGGAAACATTGACCTGCAGAACGTAACAGTGGGCGACCTGATTAAGAGACAGTGGAGCCTGTTCGTAAACGGTGCAGTAAACCAGCAGGGCAAGTTGAGAGCCTAAAACCATATAACTACACAGACAGAGCCGCGGGGAATAGCCTCGCGGCATTTTTAAAATAAACCAGGAGGATTTGAGAACATGGCAACTAAAAATGTGAATTTAGAAAATGAGGCAGCTGTTGAAATGACTGAGGACGAGAAGAAAGCAACAGTGAGAAAGTACGAAAATGACATCCTGGGCGGACTTATGGCAGCCGCCGCATACAAGACAGACGCAGAGGAAGCAGTACCGATTGAAATTAAGAGAAACGGCGCTGTTGTGCTGTCTTTCCGTATCCGCCCTATGGGTGAAGATGAATATTTGAAGTGCAAGAAAGATAACACAAACTACAAGCGCAACAAGCAGCTGGGTACAAGAGTGGCAGAGAGTGTTGACGCTGCCAGATACCGCGCACAGCTGATCTATGAGGCAACCGTTGAGGAAGATCGTGACAAGATTTGGGATAACCGTGACGCATGGAAGAACCTGAACGTGCTGAACGGTACTGACCTGGTTGAGGTGGTTCTGAAATCCGGCGAGAAAGACGAGATCCTGGCCAAACTTGACGAGATTTCCGGATATCAGCCGACTATGGAGGATGTAGCAAAAAACTAATCGAAGCCGGTGGCAAAACAACGCTTATGCACATTATTTTCCAACGGCATCATATCCCATTTGACGAGTTTTTGAGCAAACCAGACTGGGCGCAGGTGCTCATGCTGGAAAGTATGAAAATACAGCTGATAGCTGAGCAGAAAGCAAGAGACGGCACTGAGGAGGGCGGTGAGTAAAAGTGGCCGAAACATTAACTATTGAAATTCCGATAGAAGCGGTTGACCGCACCGGTGCTGGTGTGCAGTCGGCCACAAGAAACCTGACGGCGTTTGAACGTGCGTGGGACCGCACACAGCGCCGCCTTGATCGGTTGGAAAGAGCACACAATATTGACATTGAGCTAGACGACAACGCAAGCCAGGGACTGAGCCGGGTATCTGACCAGGCAGAATCCCTGGACGGCGTAAGTCCAAGCGTTGACGTAGGTGTGAACAATGTAGCCACAGGAACCCTGAGCGACGTAGCAGACCAGGCAGCAACCCTGGACGGCACCGCCTCGGACGTTGAAGTGGGAGCAGACAATAACGCAACCGGAATTATTGACGACGTGGGCGACTCACTGACCGCCCTGAATGGCAATGAAGCGGTTGTGGGGTTAAGCGCGGATGATAGCGCCACCATGGAGATAAGGGACGCGGGCGACGCGCTGGCGTCCCTGGATGGGGATGTGGCAACCGTAGAGCTAACAGCAGACGACAATGCCACCCAGGCAATACGAGCAGCGGAGGACGCCACGGAAATGCTGGACGGCATGAGCGCCACAGCGGAGCTGGGGGCGGATGATAACGCCACCCCGATCGTAAGAGCAGCGGAGGACGCTGTTGAGAATTTTTCTGGAAGTTCCGGATCCGCGCAGCTGGGAGCAGACGACAACGCAAGTCCGGTTATTGATAGCGTGCGGGATAAAGCAGCAGCCTGGGACGGTAGCGTCTGGACAGCAACAGTGAGCGTTGTGGATGCAGCAACGGCACCTCTGACGGCAATAATAAACGCTGCAAAGAACCCGCTGACACAGGCAGGCGCGGCACTGGGTATCAGTGTAGGTCTGGGCGATACGGTAAACACTTATAAGAATTTTGAAAGCATGATGAGCCAGGTCGGGGCTATTTCCGGAGCAACAGGGCAGGCGTTTGAGGACCTGACAGCAAAAGCCCAGGAAATGGGAGCAACGACCAAGTTCACAGCAACAGAAGCAGCTGAGGCATTTAATTACATGGCCATGGCAGGCTGGCAGCCGGAGCAAATGATCTCCGGTATTTCCGGTATTATGAACCTGGCAGCAGCCAGCGGCGAGAGTCTGGGATCCACTTCCGATATTGTAACCGACGCACTGACCGCGTTCGGCCTAAAGGCAAGTGATTCCGGACATTTTGCGGATGTACTGGCAAAAGCAAGTGCAAGCGCAAACACAAACGTTGGTATGCTGGGCGAAAGTTTTAAGTATGTGGCACCCGTGGCCGGAGCCATGAAGTACAGCGTTGAAGATACATCCCTGGCACTGGGGCTGATGGCAAACAGTTCTATTAAGGGAAGTATGGCCGGTACTGCACTGAAAACATCCCTGGCCAACATGGCAGCACCTACTGATTCCATGGCAACAGCTATGGAAAAATACGGTATTAGCCTGACAGACAGCTCTGGAAATATGAAAACCTTGAAAGGCGTTATGGATAACTTGCGCGGCAGCCTGGGAGGACTTTCTGAGACTGAACAGACGGCAGCAGCCAGCACTATTTTTGGCAAGGAAGCAATGGCCGGAATGTTGGCAATTATCAATGCTTCCGAGGAAGATTATAACAAGCTGAGCAACGCAATTTATAATGCGGACGGAGCAGCGCAGGACATGTCAGACACTATGCTGGATAACCTAGAGGGTTCCATGACACTTATGCAGTCCGCTGTTGAGGGCGTACAGAACAGTTTCGGCAAGAGGCTGACACCGTACATCCGTGGCGTGGTTGATGCGATTACAGACGCAACACCGGCAGCAACAGCAGCACTTACAAACTTGATGGACTTTGTTGACGGCAAGGCCGAGGGAATCAAGAGAACCGTGAGCGGTATGACCAACTCCCAGGAATGGCAGAACGCAGACCTGTTTGGAAAGGTTGATATTGCATGGGACACACTGATCGCAGAGCCATTTACAAAATGGGCCGGCAGTAAGGGCAAGCACCTGTTGTCAAAGGGACTGAGCAGCCTGTTTGGAGAAGCTGCAAAGATTATGCCGGGCGGCGAACAGGCCGGGCTGACTTCATGGCTGAGTGCTGGACTGATTGCCAAAGGAGCAACGAGCCTGATCGGCAACGCAGGCAACGTGGTAAAAGCACTGTCGCCTATTGGCAGCGCCATTAAAAACATAGGGCTGGCAGCACAGACAGCTCCGTCCGTTGGTGCCTTTGTGAGTGACCTGGGCGGAATGATTCCAACAGCTGCAAAATTTGGTGTTGCAGCGGCAGCGATTACAGCGGCCGTGGTTGCTATCGGCGTGGCTATAGATAACTACAACGAGAAGCAGATCAGCAACAGCCTAGCGGACCATTTCGGGAGCATTGAACTGAGCGCGAAACAGGCAGAGGAAGCAGCTTCCGGAATCTTAAATGCAAAGTACCTGGTAAATGTTGAGATGGCGATCAATGAATTTAAGAACGCCGACGAATTGAGAAAGAAAGCAGAGGAAGCACTGCAAGCAAACCAGGCACTGACATGGAAGAGTAGCGTCGGCATTGAGCTGACGGCTGACGAACAGCAGTCCTATAAGGACAATATAACAACTTTTGTGGAAAGCAAAATTTCCGAGCTTGAAAGCCGGACATTTGCGGCCCATATAAGCGTGCAGACATTCCTGGGAGGTACTGAGGAGGGTGAAAGCCTGGCAAGCAGTATTGAGGAATGGGCGCGAGCAGACCACCTGGAACTGACCAATCTATCAAATGACCTGAAAACGGCCGTGGAGGAAGCACTGCAGGACGGCATTATTGATGTTGACGAAGCGCAGGCAGTGTCAGCTTTACAGGATAAAATGAACAGCATAACCAGCAAATGGAAGCAGGCGGAAGCACAGGCGCAGCTTGACTGGATCAACCAGGAATACGGCAGCCTGAGCGGCAAAGACCTGACCGCAGACTCCTTTACTTCAGTAGTGGAGGCTCTGGCAGGGCAGAGAGAAACCGCAGCAGAGGAAACCCAGGCGCTGGCAACAGAATTTTATTCATACTTAAATGCCGCGGAGGCTTCTGGACGAATTACAAAGCGGCAGAATGAGCATTACAAAGACCTGGCCAGCCAGGCAATTAGAAACCAAAAGGCAAACGATCTCATGACCAGCCTGGACTTTGAAAACAACACCCTGGGCGGTACTTATGGCGACCTGATCGCAACAAACCAGGGAAAGACAAAGAAAAGCATGGGAAATGAGGTTGATTATTTAAAGAATTACCTGAACAACCAAGACATGCAGAGCTTGTATGATCACTTGAACATGTTCGGTGCGGATTACGCACAGCAGGGCGGCGGTTGGAAATTCTTACAGAGTGGCGACCAGAACGCACTTGAAAAGGTGTGGGAAGCCATGAAACCAGATGCAGACTCCATGCGCGGCCTGGTGGACGAATATGTAAAGGTTGGCCAGGATGTGCCAAAGCAGATCATGGACAAATTCAACGAGACTATGGCCATCGGTGCTGCTTCCGGCGATACAAGCGCAGCCTGGGACGTATACGCCAAGAGCATTGCAGATTCCGGGGACAAAGCCCTGATTGATGCAGTAAGCCAGATGGATGCAAACGGACAGCTGGGCGAGGAATTTTCCGCAGCCTGGAAGCGTGCAACAGCTTCTGTTACAGACGAACCGGTGGAACTGGGAGATCTGAAAGCGGAAGTTGACGGCGTGGACATTGACAAAGACGCATGGGTTTCCAGTTTAAACGAAAAACTGGGCGACCTGGCCGAAACCGAGGACGTGACAGCAGAGGGCGCAACCATTAAGGTAAAGGCCGGGGATTGCTTATGGGAGATCGGCAACGCCCTGGGAATAGACTGGCAGACAATAGCCGAAGAAAACGGCATTGAAAGCCCGTATATTATTCATGCAGGCGACGAGCTGAAAATTTCCATGGATAACCTGACAGCAGAGGTTGACGGAGACGCAGCAACAGCGGCCATTGACCAGGCTATGTCCGCACTGACCGCAGAGGGTGCAGAGTTTTCTGTTACTGCTGACGGCGTAAAGGTGGACCTGGCAAACGTTGAGGTTGATTCTGAGACAGCCATGGCACAGATAGAGGCGGCCCTGGGAATGGAAACAGGAACCCTGAGCGGTGCCGGCATACAAGTACAGTCCGGGGCAACGGTAACTATACCGTCCGATCTGGTACAGGTAGATACAAGTGGTATTGAGGCAGCGCAGGCGGAACTTGAGAATACATTTTCCAACACTATGCAGACCAATGGCAGTACGGATGTGACAATCGAGAAAGCCAGCGACAATATAGCAGCAGTTTACAGCCAAGTAGGTAGTGAGCTGCAAGCAGCTTTTAACTCCCCTTATTCTGCAAGGGCTTCTGTAAATGTAACAGTTTCCTACCATATCACGAACCCAAGCGCTTCACTGAGCACGCACAGCAGTGGATCAACAGTTTCTGTATCCATTGCCGGACATGCAAACGGTGGAGAGGTGGGCCTGCATGGCGCAGAATTATCCTGGTTAGGAGAAGAGGGCAAAGAGTATGTTATCCCGACGGTACCGGGCAGACGTGGCCGTGGCATTGCGTTGTGGCAGCAGGCAGGCGAGGACCTGGGCGTGCTGGACAGCAATGGAGAAATTGCAGCCCACGCAAACGGCGGAATCGTAGGGCCTGGCGGCGAAGAACTGGCCAGCAATACCATTTTGCCATTGCAGGCACAGCCACAGGACGAAAGCAAGAGCGTGTGGAGTGTAACCGGCCAGGAAATGTCGGGGGATAGTAGCGAAGAGGAATCCGAGGGCAAGAAAGCCGTTTCTGTCAATGCAGCAGTGCAGGGACAGCAGGGCAACAACAACTTTGAGATTAACGTGGACATGAGTCCAGTTATTAAGATCGAGGGCGGAAACATGGACGAGGAAAAGGTCTTTGAAGTTATGAAAAACCGGATCCGCGAAATGGCAGACGACCTGGGAGACGAGATCGCAGAGCGCATGAGCAAAATTTTTGCAAACATGCCGCTTATACAGGAGGCATAGGGACATGGATATTTACCTGACACCATCCGGCGGCAGCAGAATACAGTTCCCTATGCTGCCGGAAGCTATAACAATGGGTGCTGACGCAAAATTTATGACGTACAGCATTATTTCACTGGGGGACGTAAAACTCCCCCGTGGACGAGGAACAAAAGAGATTTCGTGGTCCGGGATGTTTCCAGGGGCAGCGCGGAAGAAAAACAGACTGGTAAGAAAGTATACCAAACCCGACACACTGATCAAAAGCCTGGAAAAGTATCGGGACAATGGCACAAAATGTACTTTGCTATGCACTGGCACCTGCATAAACTATTCTGTTTATGTTTCCAGTTTTAAAGGCAAGTACAAAGGTGGATCCGGAGATTATTTCTATGACATAAAATTTATTATTGCCAGAGATATAAAGATTTACACCACCAATGAGCTGAAAATAAAAACGCCAACCAGA
>OIWU01001273.1_pt1 | contig 25796 bp, 29 predicted proteins | sample 1587711 | NCBI WGS metagenome assembly OIWU01 (sample SAMEA3888909, study PRJEB22519) | human gut metagenome | biome: human gut; feature: human-associated habitat; material: faeces | place: Denmark | collected 2010 | reverse complement strand
CCTGGTTGCTCACCATCACCAGCTCGTAGTCGGTGTGCTGGGCAATGAAGGCGAGGTTGCGGAATACGCCCTTGGTGAATACCAGCTTCTCGAAGCTGTCAATCTGTTCGTCCGCAGGTTCCTGAATCAGGGTTCCGTCGCGGTCGATGAAGAGTAATCTTGTCTGTTTCATGTCTCTTTCTATCTCATTTATGTTAATATGATTAATACTTCTTGTTTTCCTCTTCTTCTGTAGCCATCTGCTCTATGCCGGCTACAGCCATCTGCAGCTGACTCTCCTTCAGTTTTTTCTTTTCCTCATCCTGCACCTTGTAGGATGCATACTGGTAAGCCAGTGCGATGCCGAGCCAGGTGAGGGCATAGATGATGAGCAGGCTGGTGAGGGTGAAGACGAGGAAGAGGAGTGGGGTGAAATAGCCCGGTACGCCGAGCGGATCGCCCTGGAGTGCACCCAACTGTGAGTAGAGCTGGGCGATGATGAGGATGATGGTAGGCACAGCTGCGATAAAGGTGGCGATGCCTACGATCATCATGCCCAGGAAGCAGGTCATGAGGAAGCCTCCGAAGTGGCGGAAGATGCGGACCAGCGATCTGCCCGGCTTGCGCTTTTCGCCCTGAGGACAGAGCTGCTTGTGGGGCAGGAGATGCCAGAATGATACTGCCGCCATCACGAGGGTGGCTGCGTAGATGATGGTTTGCAGGATGAATGAAGCCATCGGATTCGCTTCTCCCCAATCGTGAAGCGACTTGTTGGGGAGGAGAAAGTAAAGTACGATTGCCAGCAATACTGCGAAGGGTACATGGGTAACCCATGTCTGCTTGACGAGCGAATGGATATCGCTCGTTACGGTATTGTAGGATGCTTTCATGCAGGCAGTTATGCTGCGTTGCTTAAATAATTCATTTACTTCCATAGTTATATGATTTGATGCTGTTTAACTATTCCGAAAAATCACTTTTGACCTTTTTGGTCTTTAAAAATTTCTTCTGAATTCCGAGCAGGTGATGGCTGTAGCGATCGCTACGTTCAGACTATCGGCAGTGGCTCTTCCTTCCGGGAAGTTCGGGATGAGCAGTCTTCGGTTCACCTTCTTGGCAAGGGCAGGCGAAATGCCTTTTCCTTCGTTTCCCATCACGATGAGTCCCCGGTTTTCCAGCTGCTGCTGATAGATGTTGTCGCCATCGAGCAGGGTGCCATATACGGGTACATCTGCCGGCAATGACTCCACCAGAGCCAGCAGGTTTCCATATTCCACCTTTACTCTGGCTATGCTGCCCATGGTGGCCTGCACCACCTTGGGGTTATACACGTCGGCAGTATCCTGACTGCAGTAGATGTGGGTGATGCCAAACCAGTCGGCAATGCGGATGATGGTGCCCAGGTTGCCCGGATCCTGTACGCCATCGAGCGCTAGACTCAGTTCGTTGGTGTTAATAGAGTAATCTCCTGATGTTGCCTGTCTGAAAACAGCCAGCACCTGCTGCGGATGCTGCAGGAAGCTTACCTTCTTCAGCTCCTCCTCTGTCACCTCGATCACCTCTGTCTGATCCGCGAAGTGCTTGCCGTGGAGCCACTCCTGGGTAGCCACGATGAGGTCGGCAGGTTGCAGGGCGAGCAGGTCATCTACTACCTTGAAACCTTCCGCCACGAACTTTCCTTCCTTGTTGCGGTTCTTCTTCTGTTCGAGCGAACGAATGTATTTTATCTTATTCTTGCTAATCATTTGTCGTTGTTTCTAATCTTTAATGGATGCAAAGGTACTCAATTTTCTTTAAAGTGGCAAAATAGTTGTATTAAATTTTGGAAAAGTGAAAAAAAGACTGTATATTTGCAGCATATTTCATAAAATAGGAGATTATACAATGAATACAATTGCTTTAGATAACAAGACATACAGTAATGTGGAGTGGTATGCTCGGCAGAATAACATCAGTGTAACTGAGGCTGTAATATCTGTATTGAACTCTTTCTTGGATAAGATCAAAACTAAAGAACATCCTAAGAATAAGTTCTATATATCCCCTGAAGTAAAGGCTTTGGAGGTTGGGTTTAAATGCCCTGAAGGATTATCTGAAGATTATAAGGAAGAAAAGGCTGACGCATTAATGGAGAAATATTTATGAAACTATTTTTAGATACTAATGTCTTGATAGATTTTATCATGGAACGTCCTCTGTTTTATGATGCTGCTGCTATGATAGTATCGTATGCATTTGAAAAGAAAGTCTCAATTTGTGTATCAACTCTGTCAATAGTTACAGCGAATTTTATTTGTGTAGAACGTTGCAAAATGCCGATAGATATTTTCCGTCGTAAAATAGACTTTCTGCGTGCCTTTATTGAAGTATGTTCTGTTGATTCTTCTGATATCTATCACTCGTATGATGCAGGATGGAAAGATTTTGAGGATGGAGTACAGTATTATTCTGCGTTACGTTCGGGTTCAGATTATTTAGTAACCAGAAATTCTAAAGATTTTGAAGAGAGTGCTATTAAGGTGGTTTCTACAGAAGAAGCGTGTTCCTTATTGTAGTTAAAAGATGAGAATTTTGAAAATACAGAAGATTTCAGTTCTCGCCCTGCCACTGCTTCTGGCTGGATGTTCTGCCAGCAAGTATGTGCAGGAGGGGGAGTATATATTAAATAAGGTGGAAGTGAAGAGCGACTCTGCGGAATATGATGCAGGGGCGCTCAAGCAGTATGTGCGACAGAAAGAGAAGCCAAAGCTCTTTGCACTCTTTAAAAACCCGTTCAGCAAGAAGCCCGTCATCTATGATTCCATTCAGGCTCGACTCACTTGCCAGGACCTGCTCACGGCGATGCAGAACCAGGGATTCCTGCATGCTGGCGTATCCCTCTATACCACCGTTCACGGAGAGGATTGGGCGAATGCCGGAACCGGGAATGAGATGGATGGCGAGAATGAGAATGCGAAGGGCAGGAAGCGGAAGAAAGCCCCGAAGCTGGATGCCACCTATCTGTTGCATCCCGGTGAACCGTTCTTCATCGGCAAGGTGGAGTATGACATAGAGGATAAGAACATACAGGATAGATTGCAGCTGGATAATCCTGATAACCAGATGCTGAAGCCGGGAATGCGTTTCACGGTAGAGGCGCTGGATAATGAGCGCAAGCGTATTTCCAATCTCCTCATTGATGATGGATACTTCCGCTTCAACAAGGATTTCATCCACTTTTCTGCAGATACCATCACGGGCAGCAAAGACATCGGCGTTACCCTGCATCTGATGAACTACAAGGCTAACAGTAATGCGCCGGAAACCCCTCACTCACGATACGAAATCAGGAAAATCAACTATCTCAGCAACGACAGCGACCGCATCCACCTGCGCCATCAGGTGCTCCTGAATGCTACTGCCCTGAAGGAGGGAAGTCCCTACAGCGCCTCTGCCCTGCAACGTACGTACAATAATTTCGCACGCCTGCAGGCGGTGAAATATACCAATATCCGATTCGTGGAAGCTCCCGATAGCGGAATGCTCGATTGCAATATCCAGATCAGTACCAACAAGCCTTCTACCATCTCCTTCCAGCCGGAAGGAACCAATACGGCAGGCGACCTGGGTGCTGCGGCTTCGCTCACCTATACCAACAGAAACCTCTTCCGGGGTAGCGAACAGCTGAGTATCGAGCTGCGTGGTGCCTACGAGGCTATCACCGGACTGGAGGGCTATCAGGACCAGAACTATCAGGAGTATTCGATAGAGAGCAAGCTGGTGTTCCCACGCTTCGTGGCACCGCTGCTGTCTAAGAATTTCAGAAGAAGACAGACTGCCAATACGGAGTATTCGGTGGCCTGGGACCTCCAGAACCGTCCGGAGTTCCATCGTCGCGTCTTCTCCATGGCATGGCGCTACCGCTGGGCTGAACCCCGCCATCATCTCAACTGGCGATTCGACCTGCTCGACCTCAACTATGTGTATATGCCTTGGATTTCAGAGACTTTCAAGCGTGACTATCTGGATGATGTAGATAACAGAAATGCCATCCTGCGCTATAACTACGAGGATATCTTCATCATGAAGATGGGATTCGGATTGACCTATAGCGATGGGGTGGATGCCTTCCGACTGAATGTGGAGTCTTCGGGCAATCTGCTCAGCGCTTTCTCCAAGGCGCTGAATTTCAAGATAAATTCTCAGGGACAGCGTACCTTCATCAATATCGCCTATGCCCAGTATGCCAAGGCTGATTTCGACTACACCCATCTGGTGCGCTTCGACGACCGCAATGTGCTGGCGCTGCATGCAGGCATCGGCGTGGCGTATCCTTACGGCAACAGCAAGGTGCTGCCTTTCGAGAAACGGTATTTTTCGGGTGGTGCCAACTCGGTGAGAGGCTGGGGCGTAAGAGAGCTGGGACCTGGCGGATACAAGGGCAATGACGGGCGCATCGACTTCATCAACCAGACGGGTGATATGAAGCTCGACCTGAATGCCGAGTACCGCACTCCTTTGTTCTGGAAATTCGAAGGTGCCCTGTTTGTGGATGCAGGTAATATCTGGACGCTCAGAAAATATGATGAGCAGCCTAACGGACAGTTTAAGTTAGATAAGTTCTACAAGCAGATTGCTGCGGCGTATGGTATGGGTCTGAGGTTGAATTTCGATTATTTCATCCTCCGTTTCGATATGGGTATGAAGGCAATCAATCCTGCCTACGAGAGTGGGGATGAGCATTGGGCGATTATTCACCCAAAGCTCAGTCGTGATTTCGCCTTTCACTTCGCGGTAGGTTTACCATTCTAATCTTCCATACCCCGTTCTCGATACGCATCGGCAGGTGGAAGTCGGCCTCTTCTACGAGGTGGGCTTCCTGCCCGATGGTGTCCATCTGCAGAAAATTATATGCGGTGATGCTGACGGTGGCGTTCGCTCCGTCGTCGCTGAAGTCGATGTCGTTGATCTCTATCGTGGCATCCTCAGCCTTGGTGCGCAGCAGGTCCACATCCGCCTGATGCACGTTGCTGGCAGCATAGCGGAGCCAGGGTTCCGAACTCTGGGTGCAGTACTTCAGAGTCTTGGGGAACTGCCAGTTGAAGTAGTAGGTGGCGAATGAATCGATGTCATTCTCCAGCTGGTCTTCGTCACCCTGATGGGATTGGCATCCCGTAAGGGTGTAAACGCTTGCTAGTATGGCTGCTACGGCGATAGCCATACAGGATATTGTTTTCCTAACCATGTTTCCTAAATCTTAAAATTTCTATTTATTTGCTTATTTTGGGCACAAAGATAGTAAAAAACTTTGTAATAAGAATCTTTTTTGCTAACTTTGCAGGGAAAATAACAATTAAAATGCTAAAATTTATATCCTTTGGCAGTGGAAGCAGTGGCAACAGCTACTATCTTTACACTGAGACGGATTCGCTATTGATAGACGTAGGAGTAGGTGTCAGAACCCTGAAAAAGCACTTCCATAACTATGGATTGCGCTTCGAGGATGTGCATCATATCCTCATTACCCATGACCACGCCGACCATGTAAAGTCGGTGGGGAGCTTGAGTACTGACTATCATCTACCAGTATATGCAACCCGTAAAGTTCATGCAGGTATCGAGCGCAACTATTGCGTCCGAAAGAAAATCGTGCCCAATCATGCGCACATCATAGAGAAAGGTGTGCCGTTCGTGGTGGGCGAGTTCAGGGTTACTCCGTTTGGGGTGCCTCACGACAGTACGGATAATGTGGGCTATTTCGTGGAGCACGAGGGTGTCACATTCTGTCTGATTACGGATGTGGGACACATCACGGAGGAGATTCAGGAGTTCATCGGCAAGGCGAACTATCTGGTGCTCGAATCGAACTATAGCGTGGAGATGCTTCAGACAGGAAAATATCCTCAGTATCTGAAGGACAGAATCCTGGGACCGAACGGTCATCTCAGCAATGATGAGTGTGCCCATGCGCTTGCCGACTTCGCCACTCCGAGCCTCCGCCACGTATGGCTCTGCCATCTCAGTGAGGAGAATAATCATCCCGAACTGGCGAGAAAGACCGTGGAGCAGATTCTCAGGAGCAAGGGCATCGTTGCCGGAAAGGACTTCGAGCTGGAAGTGCTGAAGCGGAAGACGCCTAGTGAGATTTATAAATTGGTGTAAACACGCCCTGAACCAATATTCGACGTATTCCCGGCACGCCCTGAAAGGGCAGAAGCTCCTAGCCCAGGGTAACACCCTGGGGTTTATGGTCATTTACAAAGACGCCCTGTAAGGGCAAAAGCTTTGAAATTGAAAGCTTTTGCGCTTACAGGGCGATTCTTTTTTTATTCTTTCTAGATTTTTCTAGATTTTATCCAATGCCTGCTTGATATCATCCAGGATATCCTCTACATCCTCGATACCTACCGAGAGGCGGATCAAATCTGGGGCAACGCCTGCCTCCTTCAACTGCTCGTCTGAAAGCTGGCGATGGGTATGGCTCGCTGGGTGGAGCACGCAGGTGCGGGCATCTGCCACATGAGTCACGATGTTGATCATATCCAGTGAATCCATGAACTTGATGGCAGTCTCACGGTCGCCCTTCAATCCGAAGGCGATGACGCCGCAGGTGCCGTTTGGCATATACTTCTGGGCAAGGTCGTAATACTCATCGCCCTTCAGTCCGCTATAGTGAACCCAAGCCACACGCTCATCATTCTGCAGGAACTCAGCCACCTTCTGTGCATTCTCGCAATGCTGGCGCATACGCAGGTGCAGGCTCTGGAGACCCAGGTTCAGGATGAATGAGTTCATCGGCGCAGGGATGGAACCCAGGTCGCGCATCAACTGTGCCACGAGCTTGGTGGTGTATCCTATCTTGCCGAAAGCCTTCACGTAAGTCAAGCCGTGGTAGCTCTCATCCGGTGTGCAGAGGCCAGGGAATTTTTCGGCATTCGCCATCCAGTCGAAGTTGCCGCTATCCACTACTACGCCGCCTACCTGCGATGCAGTACCGTCCATATACTTGGTGGTAGAGTGGGTAACGATGTCGGCACCCCACTCGAATGGGCGGCAGTTGATAGGTGTGGCGAAGGTGTTATCTACGATGAGAGGCACGCCGTTCTTGTGAGCGATGCGGGCGAACTTCTCGATGTCGAGCACGGCACAGCCAGGGTTGCTGATGGTTTCGCCGAACACCACCTTGGTGTTAGGGCGGAAAGCCTTCTGGATTTCCTCCTCGCTGGCGTTAGGGTTTACGAAGGTGCACTCGATGCCGAGCTTCTTCAGGGTAACGCCGAAGAGATTGAAGGTGCCGCCGTAGATTTCGTTAGAGGTAACGATGTGGTCGCCAGCCTCGCAGATGTTGAATACGGCATAGAAGTTGGCAGCCTGACCGCTTGAGGTCAATACGGCACCCACGCCACCTTCGAGCTGTGCGATCTTCTTTGCCACAGCATCATTGGTAGGGTTCTGGAGTCGGGTATAGAAGTAGCCCTCCTTCTTCAGGTCGAAGAGCATCGCCATCTCCTCAGAGTTGTCGTATTTGAATGTAGTACTCTGATAGATAGGCACTTCAATCGGTTCGCCGTTCTTCGGCTCATAGCCTCCCTGCACGCAGAGGGAAGCAACACGTAATTTCTTTTCCATTGTCGGTTATTCTTTTATTTTGTTATAATTGTTCTTCTTTCTATGTTGTTAATGAACTTTATTTGCTACTCTGAAAGCGTTAAATTTTATTCCCGGCCCGCCCTGAAAGGGCAGAAGCTCCTAGCCCAGGGCATCGCCCTGGGTATTCAGGACGCAAGTCTGTCGCCCTGTAAGGGCAAAAGCTTTATTATTTCATAAAGACGAAATACACGGCAGCGATGAGGCAGACGAATGCGGCAAAGTGATTCCAATGCAGGCCCTGCCCCTGGAAGAGGATGTTGGCGATGATGGCGAAGACGATGAGCGACACGCACTCTTGTATCACTTTGAGCTGTACCAGATTGAATGGACCGCCGTTGTCGATGAATCCGATGCGGTTGGCTGGTACCTGGCAGCAGTATTCGAAGAAGGCGATCGCCCAACTGAAGGCGATGACTCCGATGAGTGGCCAGTTGCTGCTGGTGCCCGTCTGCTGGAGTTTGAGATGTCCATACCATGCGAGCGTCATGAAGATGTTGCTCAGCACGAGGAGCAGGATAGTGTATATTCCGTTCATATTCTCTTATGTTTTTGATTTCTTAATTGATAAGATTTCTCTTATTCTCTTATGTTCTTTGATGCTCTACATATATAATAATGTATAAGTGGCTGCAAAGATACACTTTTTCTCTTGAAAATGTATGGAAAATCAGAAAAATGCGCATGAAAAAGAAAAAAGTTGCCGAAAAATTTGGTGGTGTCAGAAAAAAGCAGTACCTTTGCAACCGCTTTTGAGAAATAACTCAAATGCTAAGCTTGCTGCACCCTTAGCTCAGTTGGTAGAGCAACTGACTCTTAATCAGTGGGTCTAGGGTTCGAATCCCTAAGGGTGTACAAAAAAGCTCCGAAAAAGTTCATCTTTCTTCGGAGCTTTTTTTGTTGTTGTAAAAACAATAGGCATTGCTTTCAGCGAAGCCTCTTCTTTTGGAAATAGGCATTGCTTTCAGCGATGCCTACGTCTACACTCAGGGCATTCTCCCTTGATGACGAAGGAGACGGAGTGGGGATAGAATCCTTCCGGCAATTCGAAGCTCGGAATATGGATATCCTCCATACAGAACGAACGGTGGCATGATTCGCAGTAGAAATGAATATGACCATCATGATGATCACACTCTCCTTCCTCCTCACACACTTCGTAGTTCAATATCCCCCTTCCATCCTCGAAGGCATGAACGGCATCATGCTCCAGAAAGAGCGTCAGCGTGCGGAAGATGCTCGACTTATCCATCGATACCATCTTCTGCTCCAAATCCTTCAGACTCAGTGGATTCTGCTCATTCACCAGAGTCTTCATTACCAGTATGCGGTTGGAGGTGGGCTTGATGCCCTTCGCCTCCAGCTTATGAATAATCTCTTCTGTTTCCATCTTTTTTTCTTTTAAGATAACTTACTGAACTTGCGAAACTTGCCAATAACTTAGAGTATCTGCATTTTTGCGCCAAACGACAGTCCGAAGACATCCCAGAAACCGGCATTGCCGTTGCGGTAGAACCGCATGAAATAGATATCATTCGTACTCAACTCATAGAAGAGCGTGAGGCTCTTCACGCGCTTGCGCCTGTTGTTCGGAATCTGATACGTAAACCGTTCGCCAAATCCCAGATTCGGGCGGATTCGGGTAGAGAAGGGATAATATCCGCTCTCGTACTTGGTAGGCTGCTTTGTCCAGAAATCGTGACCCAACACCGTGTTCAGGTACAGCGTGCACTCCAGGGGTTCAAACTGCCATCCCTTTCCCCAGTCCTTTCGCCAGGGAATGAAGTTCTCCTTCAGCGTGATTGTCATTTTTACTTCATCCGAATCATATTTCGGAACGATGCCGAAGAGCAGATGTGTCTCCCACTGGCTTCGCTTGCCGTAGTCCCATCCGATACCCAGCGAGATGATACCCATGTTGCCGCAGGTCTGTATCACGCTCTGCGTAGGCATCAGCACATCCCAGTGCTTGCGATAGCGGAGGATGCGCCTGTCGTATCGGGTGAGTGAATCTTCTTCTGAACTCTCCTTTCCTAAACTCTCCTTTCCTAATCCTTCCTCGCTGGCGTTTGCCGCACAGCTTGCCGATAGCAGGAGGATCGCCCATATACTGAACTTAAAAATCGATGACTTCAACATGATAATCCTTTGGTGTGATGGTGAAAATGTAATATTGACGGAAGTGTACGCTGCTTGCCATATAGAACAGGGTGCCGTTGTTGTAAAGGTCTTCCGTCCTGGTATGATGACCGTGACCGTCCAGGCAGAACAGCAGGCGAGGGAACTCGTGGATGTAATAATTGAATACCTTCGCTACGTTGTTGTTAAACTGCTCGGAGTAGGGAGGTGCATGCATGCACACCACGGTGCGGTCGAAGTCGAGCGAATCGGCAGAGCGTTCCGCCTCCATGAAGTCGAAGTTAGGCACCGGACGGGAGTAGTCGTACTCGATGGCATTGGTGTTGAGGCAAACGAACTTTACCTTTCCGGCGATGAAGCTGAAGTCGGGATTGCCGTAGATGGTCTCATAGGTCTGGTTGCCCGTGCCCAGACAGTCGTGATTGCCCAGCAGCACCACCGAAGGCATCTTGAGTTTCAGCATTCTTTCTCGTGTCCACTTCATTTCGCGGGTAGCGCCGAAGTCGGAGATGTCGCCGCAGTGGATTACGAAGTCGATGCTGTCCTTGCGTCTGTTGATGTCATTTACGGCATCCACGAGGTCGTCGAGCCACTGGTGACTGTCGCTGATCACGGCAAACCGGATGGTATCCTTGCTCTTCACCGTCTGCTCTATCTTCTGTATGTTCTTGGCATTCAGATTGGTTTCGCCCTTTACGCGAACATCGTAAGGGTGAACATCGAATACGGTATCGCAGCCCGTAAGGAGCAGGGCGGCGATACACACAAGTAGATACATTTTAATGTGAGATTTCATATCTTATACCTTATTTTAAATACATATTCATATTCTAGCCTATCTGATATTTCTAGTCTATCTGATATTTCAGCCTGTTTGATATTCCAGACTATTGATTTCGCGTGCAAAGGTACGAAAAAAACTTGAATAACGAATGAGGTTTTTCCAAAAAGACCATTTTTAAGGAGAAAAAGATAAAAAAAAGAAGGTGCGCCAGATTCACTTCCTTGTGATCTGGCACACCTTGATGATTTTAGAGATCTACGTTGTTTTTAGAGCTCTACATTGTTTTTAGAGACTTACGTTGTCGTCGCCTCCTCCGCCTTCGGTAGTGCCGCCACCCTGGCTGGGATCACCTCCCTGGTTGGTTCCGCCACCTTCCTGCGAAGTTCCACCGCCCTGCGAAGTACCTCCTCCCTGGTTGGTGTTATCTTTGTTGTCATCCTCCCCGGTGTCGTTCTTGTCGGCAGAGGTAACCTGCTTCACGATCTTGCCGTTGCGGTCGTAGCAGGTGATGTTGACGCTGGTCTTGGCGAGCTCCTCTTTGATGTCGGCGTTAGGCACGAAGATGATGTAGCGGCGGTTGATGAGCGAGCTGCTCACCTTGTTGACATCCTCCACGGCGGTAGAATTCAGACCGAATCGGAGGGAGCCGAGTCCCGGTACAGCCACGGAGTGACCCTCGGTGGCCCATGCGGTGATGACTGCTCCGATGGCACCCCAGGCGGCGTTGATCACCTGCTTGGCGAGTCCGCTGCGCACGGCAGCCTCCTCGATAACCTTACTCTGGGTAAGCTGACCGTAGAGGTCTGCCTGCATAACGTATGCCCACTTCTGCTTACCCTTCTCAAAAGCGACGTTGCGCTCAATAGCTTTTACTTTGATACCCATAATTCAAATAGTTTTTTTAGTGAATAATTTAGTTTCTACATGTACTACATGCAGCTCGTAACTCCGAGTGATGTGCAGAGTGCAGTGAGTACAGTCACGATGATCTGCAGAATTGATTTCCAAGTTTCCTTTTTCATTTTCTTCATTCCTTTCTTTTTAGTGAATAATCCAGTTTCTGTATCGGGCATCCCCCTCCATGCAGTTCCGCGGTATCCTGTCCGGCAGAGAGCCCCATCAATGAGTTTCATTGACGATGCAAAGATACAACATTTTTGGGCGAAATGCAATAGTTGTCCCGGCATTTGAATCGGCTTGTCCCGGCAGTTGTGATGTGGGGCATGAAATCCCCTTCGATAGAGCTGCCATTTCCTGCGTCCCGACGTAGGAAATATTACGTCCCGACGCAGGAATTGCTACGTGGCGACGCAGGAAAAGGGGCGAGGAGGGGGAGAGGGATCAAAGGAAAAGGTGAAAAAGTGAAAGTGAAAAGGTGAAATTCACAGAGGTATCAAGGAACAGGCGAGAAAGATGTCAGTTTCAGAGATTCCGTGTACGATGTAAAAGAGAAAAGAAATACAATATATTAATGTACACGTATATAATAATGTACGCGCGTAAGTACTACTCCTTTTTTCTTCACTATATTTCTTCTTTTATCCCTTGGTAATACATAGTTCTTGCAAGGCGCTTTTTGGGTTCTCATTGAAAATTCACTTTTTCACTTTCACTTTTTCACTTTTACTTTTTTCAATAATATTTTGTGGTTTGTGATTTTTTTTGTATCTTTGTAGGGTGAAAGGGCATAATGCCATTTTATACAAACAATCAAAAACAATCAACAATGATCGAAACAAAATTTACTCTTTATAGATTGAGAATAGAATCGTTCATGGCAGGGGTTCCTGCTTCTGAATCAGAAACTAAGATGATAGCAGAGTTTATCCTGAAACATCTGAAGGATATTGCTTTTCTGGATGGTAATGGAGAAAGAACAACCGCTTATGGAGCAGCTGTTCTTGAAGACTTCGCCTATGTAACCATCGAAAAAAAGAAAAATATGACCAGAGACAAGAAGGATTGCAGAGACAAAGAAATTGTCCCAACCTATCCTGACTTTTCTCTGGTTTTGGATGCAAGAGACCCTCAAAAAGAGGGTATTCTTATAGGAATCCAGCACCAAAGAAAATGTTTTGCCAATTTAGAGACCGTAAGAAAAGGACTCGAAAACTATTGGAATGAGCTAGTCGGGAAAAATGGAGGTTATAGAGTTGACTTGCGACAGATTACATCTTCCAACAAGTTTTGGTACACTTTAAAGGAAAAAATCAAGCAGGGCTGCATGCTGACAGGGCTTCATCTTGATTTGGATAAAGTGTTGGCAGATACTGGTATTGATGAGCAAACTAGAGAGAAAGCCGTCTTGTTCACTTCGTTCCTGGAAATGTTGAATGACATTGGTGCAGGTAACGGTGGCTTTTTCTTTCATGCTCTTCCTGGAACAGGTCTTAATTTAGAGCGGACTGAATATAATCTTGGCATAGTGGTAGCTTTAGCTTGTCAGCGTGGATTTGTTGTCAAGGCTCAGTTGGATAATAATCCTGATTGGATTACATCAGAGGCATCTGCTCCTTTTACCATGCGTTTGGACAGCAGTGCATTCATCAAGCCTGAAGGTACTGAAGAGCAAGTAAGAGATGAGAATAAGAAACAGTTACATGTCTTGAAGAGCTGGTTTGACAATATAATCACTAATCTTAATCAAATTAATAAAGATAAGCAGAATGAACAGACTAGACATACAGTCAAGAGATAAAGTCAGAAAGCGCTATGCTGCTAATCCCTTGTATCTGATGATACAAAGCATTGGCGGAAAGTATATTCGGCCTGATTATAGATTGAAGTTGCGCCCCGAGGAAATTTTTCAAATCCTGATGGGGTGGATAGACGGCATCAAGTGCGAATCTGATAATGAGGCGGTATGCAGAAAGATGAAAGAAGCTTGGGATAAGCAGTGGGAAGCCTTTTGCGATATGGCTGAATTGGCTAACTGCGAGTGTCCTGATAGTGAAGTGGAAGAGTATGTATGTCTTATTCTGGGATTATTGCATAATTGTCTGGGCAAGCTGAGTGATGAAGCTTGTCCAGGGAATCTCCACTATCTGCGTTTTGGAAATCAACTGTTTGCCTCTGCCTGTGAGCAATCCAAGATGATGATGAAGTTTATGAGAGACATCTATCATCATGAATCTTATAGACTATATAGTCAGGATGTAAAGGACTGGCTTCTTGATTATATGAATAATGATGACTCCTTGCTTACTGATTCTGAAGGATGCCTTGTCTTGCAAGACGATGAAATCGTAATTGCGCCTCCTCTTACGGAGCATGATGATAAATTATATACAGAACAAGCTCAAGTCATTTGGAGAAAACTCATTGAAAAAGGATGGTGTGAGAAGGATGGTTCGATGCTCGTTTGGAAAAAATCTAAACGGTCACTAGGCTATATGGTAAAACTGGTGGCACATGAGTTGAAGGTTTTAGATCCTTCTACCAAAAATATTGTATGGGATTCGTTTAAGCATTTATTTAAGGATTTAAATAATTCCTCTGTTCTTAGTCAGGCTAAGAGTGGGGCTGGAAAATTTAAGTTAGAAAGCCGTCCTAATTCGTGGCCTAGTGAAGCTGATGAACTGCGCATTTTGCTAAGATCTCTATAACTAAACTTCTATTGGTGTGTTGTGTTGTTGTTGTGCCAATAGTTTTGTTTCTTTTCTTTTTAAGCCATATAAAAGATTGTATAGCAGTTAGTTACTTATAAAATTTGAGGTGTTGCGTCGTGTTGCGTAACACCTCGCTTATGCCCTTTTTTACTAATTTTGCATCATCAAAATCAAATTGTTGATGATGATGCAAGATTCAAATAACACCATGCAGCAGAACAAGTCGGGGACTTGCCCTGCTCACCAGCCAAACGATTCGACCCAGGCTGGAAACCAATCAGTGGTCGAGTGTAATAAAGAGGATACTGCTAAGTCTCATTCAGACTCCATAGACCTTCAACCTCTCATTCCTGACAAGGATTATCCTGCTGGAGTAAGAGAGTGGATGATGACGGCACCCAGTGAGCTCAAGTTTTCCACCTTGGCGGTGGCGAGTTCTATGCTTGCCGTATATGCCACTCGTATCCGCCTCAATTATGTTTACGATAATTCGCTTTCTGCCATTCTTCTTCATGTGCTGGTATGTGGTGATCAGAGTTCAGGAAAATCGTTTGCCCGTTATCTGATGCGTTATCTGATGGATCCATTTATCAAGCGTGATACCGAGCAAAGGGCAGAGGAGCAGAAGTATGCCGAATTGAAGCGACGTCAAGGTAAAAAAGATGGCAAATTGCCTCCGGAGCCAAAGACAGACATCACCTTGCTCCACGAGAATCTTTCGCTCTCTATGCTCATCAAGAGAGCCGATGCTCCAATGAAGCTGTTTGGTACGCCGAAAACGCTTTTCCAGTTTGCCGATGAGATCGGTGCTATCGTGCAGGCCAGCAAGCGACAGTTTTCTGATATCAAGCAAATCAACAAGACTGGATATGACCTGGGATCAGAATTCGGTCAGGATTATTTGAGTGAAGCCAGCTATTCGGCTGTGGTAGATTTGATGTTGTGTTATGTCTATACAGGCACACCTGCAGCCGTAAACCGATATATGGATAAAGCAGCCATAGAAGGTGGCAGCGTTACCCGTACTATCCTTTGCAACGTGAATTCTCAGCTGGGAGAAAATCCATTGATATTCAAGCCTTTGACAGAGGAACAGAAGCAAAGTATAGGTACTACTTTGCAAAAACTCATGTCGCTCTGTTATAGCGAAGACGGAAAATCTTTACGTAAGGAAAGCTTGCTTGATACGAGTTGGTTGGATCCTACGGTGAAGAAATGGTGTGAAGCTCGTAGAAGTGACGTAATGAAGTCGATGTCAAAAGCTCTTGATGTCTTTTATAAACGTAGCAGTGTAAGTGCCTTTCGCATAGCTTCGCTTATGCAATACCTTTATCAGGTAGAGGGTGTAAAGACCCAGAAGGAAATCCGCCGCCTGGTGAAGCAGATATATTTGGCTTGTGCCGATCGTATCTTGCACAATATGTTAGGTAAATGGGGAGCCATCTATGATGAGATTAATGCAGATTTTGAATCTCACCCCTATAAGACCTGTAATTACTTTGACGAGTTGCCGCAAGAGTTTTCCCGTAAATTTCTGGAAGAATTTTTAACTCGTAAAGGAGTGCGCACACCATTGAAGAATGTAATATGTAATTGGAAACGCAAAGGATGGATTGAGAAACTTGCTACCGGTAACTTGCGCAAGAAAGCTTCACGCGCCATCAGTAGTTCTAAGAAAAAAAAGTAATATCAGTTAGTTTAAGGTATGATTAATAAGTTTGACATTCAGAAACTTCGCGAGCTCGACATCTTGCAGGTGGCTGATCTTCTGGGCATGGGACTCCGCAACAAGCGAGCCCTCTGCATCCACCACGATGATCATCATCCGAGTCTCGCTTTCAATGTAAAGAAGAACACCTGCCACTGCTATAGCTGCGGATTCTCTGCCGATACCATCGCACTGGTGAGAGAGCGACTGAACCTGGGCTTCAGCGAGGCATGCCGCTGGCTGGCAGACCATTTTGATGTGTATATTGGCGATGACAGGTATGGGAATTCTGCTAAGTATGGGAATTCAGCCCGATATGCAGAAAAATGTACTGATAAGAAAGTACTTACGGCATCAGACAGAAGAATGGCTGCTCTGAGAGAGCAATTTGCAGAAACCCATGTTTCGCATGGACATCTGGCAGAATCTTTCAGTAGTGGAGAAAGGAATAGAGAATGCCCATCATCGGCTTATGTTGCCCCATCAGCAGTAGATGTGGAGTTTTACCAGCAGATGTTCCGGCAGATGCATCTTTCGGAATCGGGACAGAGATTCCTTTTCGAGGAGCGGTTGCTCAGCCCGGAGGCATTGAAGGTCTGCCAGATAGTGAGCACGGAGCAAAGCGTATGCATGGCGAGAGTGGGACGTGGAGTGTTTGACGGTCCATCGCTCATCTTTCCCTATTTCGACCAGGAGGGAAGACTGGTTTCCGTGCAGAGCCGCTATCTGGGAAAGAAGAAGTCTGAGTCATCTTTAGATATGGATAAGGTATCTTCTGATGAAGCAAAGCCGAAGGAGATTCCCCGATTCAAGTTTGCACCAGGCAGTCATCGCATGATATATGGGCTCGACCGATTGAAGGATTATCCTCCTGGTGAACCGCTGCTCATCACCGAGGGACCCTCTGATTGCTGGACGGCATTGACCCTTGGCATTCATGCCATAGCCATTCCCAGTGCCACGCTTTTCGACCGCCGTTTTCAAGGGCTTCTTGCCGGAAGAAATCTTCACATCTTCCCAGATCAGGACGAAGCAGGATTGAGTCTTTACTTTGAGCTGAAGAAAGCATTGCCCAGTTTGGTTTACCATCAGCTGCCCGAAGGTTGCAAGGATTTGAGTGAGTATTATCTCAAGCTCCGTCGTAGTGAAGGGATGACGCTGGAGGAGGCGAAAGCCAAGGTTCAGAGTAGCGTAAGTGTCTGATAATTATGATTTTTGTTATTATGTTTATTAATTTGCTTTTTAATTTAATTTAGGTAGATATGGAAATTTATGTGAATCGTTTATTGCGTGAGCGTGGCACCATCATGGGCACACTCAAAGTTGTGAAAGAAGTTGCTGGCGAAGGGATTGAGCTGGTGAAGGTGTGCGGCACCGTAGAGCGTGAGACTGATTGTCTTCCGGTAGGTAAATATCGTGTACGCATTGGCAAGTGCAAGCGTCTCAACCGCAAGATGCCGTATCTGGTTCCGGTGGATGATGCTTCCGCCAAGTCGGTTGCGATGATTCAGCCGGGCAACGGTCCGTTTACGATGAGCCGTGGCAGCATCCTGGTGGGCGAGGTTCATGCTCCCGGCTTCGTCTTGAAGAGTCAGCCGCTCTTCACCACCCTCTACGAGCGCATCAAGAAGGCGGTGTGGCGAGGAAACGAAGTGACGCTGGAGATTAAGGAGGTGTAGAAAGGAGAAGGATGCTTTTGTTATGATACAGTAAGTATTGTAGTAGAATAGCTGGTGATATTGTAAAAGAAAAAGCAGTTGTTGCGGTAAGAGGCAACAACTGCTTTTCTATGGTCCACCTTCTTGTTTTCTGGACCACCTTTCTGGACCACCGTCAGGCGTCCTGCCGGATTTGCAATCTTGCTTGCTGCGGATTGCAAATCCGCAGGTCTTAAAGAGGTTGGGGCATTTTTAGACGATGGATTGCAAATCCGTCAGAACGAAAGATGGCTGGCTTTGTATTTTACAAAGTATCTTCCACTTCTTTCCAATCAATCAGTCCCTTGCCCGTTTCATCGAGTTCCACTGCCAGGGCGATGACCTTGCGCTTGTCGGCCTTGAATGGCTCTGTGTAGCTCTTTTCCTTTATCTGGTTCTCGGCTGCAGAAATGCCGCCATTGTTAGATAGCTTCAGCTCCAGCACATAGATGAAGTTGGTGGTTTCTACCACCATATCAATTCTGCCCGTAGCAATCATCTTTTCTACTTCCACACGGCAGCCGATGGCATTGAAAATTGTACTCAGAATCAGACGGTAACGCTCCTCCATGTCCATGCTGGCAAGCTTCTTGTTGCTGTAGGGCACATCCGCAATGAGCGCCTTCAGGTATTTCATAGCTTCGGGAAGATTGCCAAGCTGAAGGGCAAGAAACAGACCAGATTGGGTAGATTGTATATCACCATTACTTCGCAAGGTAAGTGCCGGTAACACTGTTTCATAAAGTGCTTGCCTTACCTCAGAATTAGGAAATCCTAAAATATAAACTCCCATCTGGTAATCCTTAATGGTAAGATAACCAGACTGATAGAGGAACAGTTCTGCTCCTCCGCCTGTGACATCCGATGTCTCTATGGTTTGGCGAAGAATGGTGCACGGATCAAAATTACCCAATTTGAGTTCCATGTCATCCACAAACTTAGGCAACAGAGAGGTTGCACCCGATGAAGCCCAGTAGTTCTTCAGATCAGAATCTGCCAAGGCATTGATGAGACTGAACGGATTGAATACATCCACCATATTGCGGCGGCTGAAATGATAGCCGTCGTAATATGCAGTCAGCTGTGCTACTGCTTCATCAAAAGTCCAGTCTTCGTATTCTGCCAATTTGTTGATTTCCGGCTTGAAATCACGTAGCACCTCTTCTTTCGTAATACCACAGATGGCTGCATATTCCGGCTCAAAGCTGATGTTGCTCAGATTATTGAGCACAGAGAAGAGAGAGATTTGCGTAAACTTGGTAATGCCGGTGATGAAGACAAACTTCTCGTATTTATCCTGAGATTTTAATACGGCAAATACTTCTCTATAAATAGCGGTACATGCTTCGTGCTGGGGAGTCTTCCAGGAATGCTGCAATGGAGAGTCGTATTCGTCGATGAGAATGGCAACCTGCTGTCCCGTTTTGTTATAAGCAGTCTTTATAATTTCTATCAGACGAGTTGCTAAGGGAGAGTTATCCCTCGATTCTATCTCATATAAAGATTCATATTCTTGAAAGGTATAGTCCAGATAACCTTTCAGACTTTCCGGTTCAGCGCCAGCCTGGCTCATATCCAGTCTGATGACAGGTCGCTTCACCCATTCCGTCTCCATCTGCATAATCTTCAAACCCTCGAAGAGTTCCTTCTTTCCCTCGAAGTATGCCTGGAGTGTATCTACGAGAATCGACTTGCCGAAGCGGCGTGGGCGGCTCAGGTAATTATACGTTTTATTTCTGTTGGCAAGTTGCCAGATAATATCTGTCTTGTCAACATACAGGTATCCTTCTTTTCTTATTTTTTCAAAAGACTGGATACCTACTGGCAATCTTCTATCGTTCATTTCTGTCATAATCTAATCTCCTATGTTTTCAGGATGGCTTTTTGTGCGCTATCCATCTTTCTGCAAATTCTTTCTGCAAAGATACGATGAATATTTTGATTTCGCAAGAAAAAATGGGGGATAATATAAAAAAAGGTGGCGAATCTTTTTGCTATCTCTGATTTTTGCAGTATCTTTGCAAATGCAAAGCTGCACTCGGCAATTTGAAAGCAAGCTTTCATTGCGCCCGTTTGCATTTACTTTGCATTTGGATGGATTCGCCTTAGGGCGATGACGTCTGTCTTTGTGGATGAAATAGATTTCGTATCTAGTTCGATGAAGTTCTAAGTCCAAATAGTCCGACCAGACAATGATACAACAGAACTTTGGAGGATGTGGATGCGCCTAGCTATAGGCGTACCCCTTCCTTTCGTTTCTGTTGTTGGGTAATCTTTGGTCGGACAGCCCGGACTTAGGAATGAAAAGGAATGTGGGTGCGCCTTTTTCATTTCACGATATTTAGACAAGACTTTTATTCGGTAAGTCTTTGAAAAACAAGTCTTTCATGTATTATTGATTTTTAAATGTCCGACCAAAACATGATAAATAATCAAGATTCTGATAATGAGAGACAGGTAGTTTCGCGTGAGCGAGTGGCGGAGCATGGAGAAGTTTATACCGCCAAGCGTGAGGTGAATGCTATGCTCGACCTGGTGAAGGAAGAGACGGAGCGTATCGACTCCCGATTCCTGGAACCGGCTTGCGGCAACGGCAATTTCCTCATCGAAATTCAGCGCCGTAAACTCGAGGTGGTGGAGTGCCAGTATGGTAAGAGCCGATACGACTACGAACTGTATGCTGCCCTCGCCATCAGTTCGATGTACGGCGTGGAGCTGCTGCCCGACAATGTGGCTGCCTGTCAGAAGAGGCTCTATGATGATTTCATGGAGCGCTATCAACGTGTGTTTCATCAGGAATGCAGTGCCCCTTATGAGCGTTGCATTCAGTTTCTTTATGCCAAAAACATTCTTTGTGGTGATGCCCTCACCATGGAAACGTCTTCCGGGGAACCTATCGTCTTCTCGGAATGGGGCTTCGTGGGCGGTGGCAAAGTGAAGCGTCGTGACTTCCGTCTTGATGATTTGCTCAAGAACGTGGAGTTTGACAAGCCGAAACCGGAGGAGGAGGGTTTGCTTTTTGCCGATACTGGCGAGCCAACCTTCGTGCCAGAGCCTATCAAGGAATATCCGTTGACTCATTATCTTAATCTTCCCGACCATGATCAATTATAATCCCGATGTGCTCAGTTGCCTTGCCAATCTGAGCAACGATGAGGTGTTCACTCCTCCTGAGATAGCCAACCGCATGCTCGATCTTTTGCCAAAGGAGATTTGGAGCGATAGTAAAGTGAAGTTTCTCGACCCGTTCTGCAAGAGCGGCGTGTTTCTTCGTGAGATAACCAAGCGTCTGCTGGATGGTCTCTCTGAAGAGATTCCTGATATGCAGAAGCGCCTTGACCATATCCTGCATCATCAGGTGTATGGCATGGCGATAACGGAGCTTACTTCCCTGGTTAGCCGCCGTTCGCTCTATTGCAGCAAGGATGCCAGCAGCGAGTATAGCATCAGTCGCTTTGATGAGGCTGCCGGCAACATCGCCTTCCACGAGATTCCGCATACCTGGAATGAATCTACAGGCAAGTGTATCTATTGCGGCGCAAGCCGAGAAGTGTACGAGCGTGGCGAGGATAAGGAAAGCCATGCTTATCAGTTTATTCATACAGACAATCCAAAAGAATTATTCAACAATATGAAAATTCGATGTAATTATCGGCAATCCGCCGTATCAGCTGAATGATGGTGGAGGTAAAGGAAGTAGTGCTACACCTTTATATCAACTTTTTGTTAATCAATCAAAGAAACTTGCTCCTCATTATTTAATTATGATTATTCCTTCTAGATGGTTTAGTGGTGGAAAGGGACTGGATGTTTTTAGAGAGGATATGTTGACGGACAATAGAATCGAAGTTCTGGTGGATTATTTTAATTCTTCAGATTGTTTCCCAGGAGTTGATTTGTCTGGAGGTGTATGTTATTTTAAATGGAATCGTGATTATAGAGGAGATTGTAAGATTACTAATATCCGAAATAAGCAGACTGTTGAAATGAAACGACCATTGCTAGAGAAGAATTCTTTTTCATTTGTGCGCTTTAATCAGGCTATACCTATCTTGCGTAAAGTCCGAAAATTTAAAGAAAAGAGTTTTGAGCAATTAGTAAGTCCTAGAAAACCATTCGGTGATATAAAGCCGTATAAAACTAATGCAAATAATTCTTTGCTAAAAGTCTATGCTTATCCGGAAAATGGTTTTATTAATCAAGAACAAGTCAAGCAAAACGTTAAAGCTATAGAATCTTATAAGGTATTTATAGCTAAAGCTTATGGAGAAAGAGGAGATTTTCCGTATTTGGTAATAGGTAAGCCTTTTATTGGTGAAAAGTTTTCTCTTTGTACAGAAACCTATCTTATGATAGGTCCATGTGCTTCGGGGGCAGAAACAGAGAATATAATCTCTTATATGCGTACCAAGTTTTTCCGCTTCTTTGTGTTGTTCAAGAAAAATACCCAAAATGCTGCTAGAGGAGTATATTCTTTCGTCCCCCTCCAAGACTTCTCTCATCCTTGGACCGACGAGATGCTCTATCGCAAGTACAAACTCTCATCTGATGAAATCGCCTTTATCGAGTCGATGATTCGTCCGATGGAATAATCTTGAAACAAGATCAGAATAGGGTAAGGGAGCAGGAGAGCATTCTCCTGCTTCCACCTTATTATATATAACAACATAACATCATGGATTATGACGCAGAATTTATTTCCCGAGAAATCGGAGTCGCAGCCTAAAATCTATGCTTACAGAGATAAGCATAACCCCGACTTGAAGGGATTGCTCAAGGTGGGCTATACCACCCAGGATACGATTACCCGAATTCATCAACAATATCAGATAGTGAAGCCAAGCGGCGACCCTGTGAACATCGTCTTCGAAGAATCGGCGATGCGGCAGGATGGTACTGTCTTCACCGACCATGAGGTGCACCGTATGCTGCTCAGAATGGGTTGCCAGAAAGTGGCTGGCGAATGGTTCCGCTGCACCCCGGAGGATGTGAAGAAGGCATGGCTTGCCGTGAGAGACAGAAGCGAAACGATCTACGACCGCACCGAAAATTTCCCGATGCGACCTGAACAGCAGGAAGCCGTGAACAAGACTGCCGAATATTTCAATCGGTTCCAGCATGACCATGAGCATACACCTCATTTTCTCTGGAATTGCAAGATGCGATTCGGCAAGACTTTTACTACCTATCAGTTGGCGCTTCGCATGAAGTGGCGCCGACTGCTGGTGCTTACCTTCAAGCCTGCCGTGGCACAAGCTTGGGAGGAAGACCTGATGCGCCATCAGGATTTCGAGGGTTGGCAATTCATCAATGCCAAGACTCAAACCGATGAGGACATCGACATCAACAAGCCATTCGTCTGCTTCGGTTCCTTCCAGGATTTCCTGGGCAAGAGCAAGAGCGGAGGCATGAAGGCGAAACACGAATGGACGCGAGCCTTCAACTGGGATTGCGTGGTGCTGGATGAATATCATTTTGGTGCATGGCGAGAGGAAGCGCAGGAACTGATTGGCTCCAGGGAAGACATCAAGGTGCAGAAGAAAGCCATGGTTGAATCGGAGAAGGAACTGAGTCAGGAGATAGAAAATCCTGATTATTTCGATGAGGACATGATGCCAATCACGGCTCATCATTATCTCTATCTTTCGGGCACGCCATTCCGTGCACTTGCTTCGGGCGACTTCATCGAGGATGAAATCTACAACTGGACTTATTCTGACGAGCAGCGTGCCAAGGAGGAGTGGGAGAATGCGCATCCTAAGATTTCGCATCCGCAATCTTCTCATCAACCATCTTCTCGTCCGCAGGCATTATCCTTGCAAGGTTATGCTGCGGAGGATACATCAAAACCTGAGAGGATGAATCCCTATGCCTCGCTCCCGAGAATGGTGCTGATGACCTATCAGTTGCCGCCCTCCATTGCCGCTGTGGCGAATGATGGAGAGTTTGACGAGTTCGACCTCAACACGTTCTTCCTGGCTGATGGTGAAGGCGAGGAGGCATGCTTCCGCTTTCATGATGATGTGCAGAAATGGCTCGACTTGTTGCGTGGCAACTATCTGCCTGCATCTATCGATAACTTGAAGCAAAACAACAGAAAACCACCTCTTCCTTTTTATGATTCAAGACTTTACGGTGTGCTGGCACATACGCTATGGTTTCTTCCCAATGTGGCATCCTGCTATGCTATGAGGAATCTGCTGGCAGAATCGCAGAACACTTTCTATCATGAATATCAGGTGATTGTTTGTGCTGGAACCAAGGCAGGAATCGGACTTGATGCCCTTGCGCCTGTAGAGCGGGCGATGGAGAATCCGGATCCTCTGCATTGCAAATCCATCACTTTGAGTTGTGGTAAACTGACCACGGGGGTAACCGTGAAACCATGGACAGGCATCTTTATGCTTCGTGATACGTCGAGTCCGGAAACATACTTCCAGGCCGCTTTCCGGGTTCAGTCGCCATGGACCATTACCAATCGTGATGGGTTGCATCCTAACCAGACGGAGATTTTGAAGCAGGAGTGTTACGTTTTCGATTTCTCGCCAAACAAGGCTTTGAGAAAGTTGGCGGAATATAGCAGCCAGCTGAATGTGGATGCCGACAAGACTCCGGAGCAGAAGGTGGATGATCTGATTCATTTCTTGCCCGTAATCTGCTATCAGGATGGAGCGATGAAGGCTTTGAACGCAGGTGAGGTGCTTGATATGGCAACGAGCAATACTTCTGCCACCTTGCTGGCCAGGAGATGGGAGAGTGCCACGCTGGTGAATGTGACGAATGGTGTGCTGGAAAAGCTTTTGAATAATGAGCAGGCGATGCAAGCCCTGATGAACATCGAGGGATTCAGAAGCTTGAACGAGGATATCCAGACCATCATCACCAAGACCGACCACATCAAGAAGACCAAGAAAGTGGCTTCGGAATCGGAGGATGGTCTTTCGAAAAAGGAGAAGAAGGAATTAAGCGAAGAGGAGAAGGAGGTGAAGAGTAAGCGCAAGATGATACAGGAGAAACTCATCAAGTTTGCCACTCGCATACCTATCTTCATGTATCTTACGGATTATCGTGAGCGCAGTCTTCGGGATGTCATCATGCAGTTGGAGCCTGGTCTTTTTGCCAAGGTTACGGGTTTGACCAAGAAGGATTTTGAGTTGCTGGTGAACCTGGGTGTATTTAATGAGGCGTTGATGAACGATGCCGTCTTCAAGTTCAAGCGCTATGAGGACAGCAGTCTTACCTATACGGGCATCAACCGTCATAAGGAGGATGAGAAAGTGGGCTTGTGGAGCACCACGATTTCCAGGGAAGAGCTTTATAGTGAGTGAATCTAGATGATAAAGAAAGCCAGCCTTTTCGCATGAGAAGGCTGGCTTTCTTGTTCTTTACGTGGGGATTTTATCCGCATAATCCTTTAAATTTCAGCGTTCTCTGCCATTTTCTATAAGTTTTTCTTGCGAGTTCCAATCTTTCTTCGTATTTTTGCACCAATAAGTAACGTGGAACTTTAAAAGCGAAAGAAATATGGAGGAAAAGAAATATCATATCGAGGAATCGAAGATAGCAGGGGATAAGGTCTGCGAGCCATCGCCAGCCTATCGTTCGGCAGCATCATCTGCATTATCAGTATCATGGGATGAGGCTTACGATACCGATTCCTATCCTATGGGGCGCTCGTTGGAGCAGGTGATGGAGCATTGCGAGAGTATTCTGGATAAATTGGATGATCCTAATTATGGAGAGCCTATTTCCGTTTTGGATGCTGAGATAGAAAGGATGATTGCAGAATGGAAATAAAAACTGATGCCCTTTTCAAGAAGGAATTTAAAAAGAGTATTGAGTATGCCTTGCAAGAGTTTGGATTAAAAACTGCTCGTAAGTGGCAAACACAATATAAGGAAATTAAGCGTTTATTAGAATTTATGCCTAAGCGTTATCCTATAGTAGCTCATTTCCGTAATGAAACAATGGAGTTTCGTGGTGCCATCATCATGAAGAACTTCAAGATTATCTATTTTTATAATGAAAAGAAAGATATCCTCTGGCTGGTGGATCTCTGGGATTTGCGCCAAGATCCTCGTAAGCTGAACCTGCGAGCCAGAAGGATAGAAAGAAAGGATTATCTTTAGAATTTTAAATCCGCTAGGCGTCCTGCCGGATTTGCAATCCGGCATAGGGAATGTTCGACCATTTTGGGTATGGCGGATTTGCAATCATAAGTGGTTAATAGATTTTTAACGCCTATAACCACTTAA
>OIWU01001269.1_pt1 | contig 25816 bp, 23 predicted proteins | sample 1587711 | NCBI WGS metagenome assembly OIWU01 (sample SAMEA3888909, study PRJEB22519) | human gut metagenome | biome: human gut; feature: human-associated habitat; material: faeces | place: Denmark | collected 2010 | reverse complement strand
CCCTGCTGAAAGTGCAGGCCCAGACCGACAAATATCCGCCGAAGTCGCAGATGCAAGGGGCGGCGAACTACTTTCTCAACGAATGGGACGGCATTGAAGCCATCCCGACTGCAGGCGATTACGCCTGGGACAACAATCAGATAGAGAGGATAAACCGCTATGTCTCCCTCTCGCGCAAGAACTCTCTGTTCTTCGGAAGCCACGCCGGTGCCGAGCGCGGGTGCGTCTTCTATTCATTGGCATGTTCCTGCAGGCTGCATCGCATCAACTTCTTTGAATATCTCTCCGACTTGCTCAACCGGATGGCTGAAATGCCTAACGGGACTCCAGTCGAAGCCTACAGGAATCTCCTTCCGGACAAGTGGACAAAGAAAGAGCAGAGTAAATAAATAACATTGACCCCCGAAAGTTAGGCAAATAGCTTTCGGGGTTTATGTTGCAATACGTAACCGCGGAGACGCTTACTCTGTCTGGCGGGACGGTGCCACGCCCTTGATTATAATGCATTGATTTGCAGGCTGTTATAAAAATACGTGTGGATTACTGGCCAAAAATAGCCTGTGAATCCACACGTAAATTAAATGGTATCTGATTATCAATGTGTTACGGGCGCCCATGTGGCGCCGTCCCGCAAGGCGTCAGCTGAAAGCACGTCAATACGTAACTCCGGAGACGCTTATGCTGAAAGAGCGACAATCCCTACTCCTGGCTCTGCGGCCTCTTCTCACATCGACGAATCGCTGCCGTGTACTCCAGATTGCTCTTGTCCTGCTGACTTGTCACCATCAGAATCGGCTTCGAATCATAGTGGAAATGAGGCACATTCTCCATCGTGTTGTAACCGATCTTGTTTATGCTTGCCTCATCAGGAATCGAAACCTCGCCCGACTTGGAAATATAGTCATCGGTATAGACAAAATCCTCATTGATTATGATCAGTTTGCTGTAATCATTGCCGGTGATGTCGGAAATGTCAGCCTTGAAACCTGTCGCTATTACAGTGATATGGATAGAGTCGCCGACCTCGGGATTGTCATCCCAGATAAGACCCCTCTTGGACTTGTCCACCTGGCCGGTATATTCGGCAATCATCTTGCTGATCTCACCGAACTCTGACATCGTAAGACCCTGGTCATTCTTGCCGGCAGTGATATTCACCAGAAGATTCTTCGCCGTCTTTAGGTCGAAATCATTCAGCAGGGGAGACTCAAGCGCCTGAGTGACAGCATCCTTGATTCTATTTTTGCCGCTGCCCTGACCACAGCCCATCAAGGCCATTCCGCTATTCTTCATCATCGTGATGACATCCTGGAAATCGACATTGATATAACCAGGCTTGGTGATAATTTCAATGATACCCTTCACCGCCGTAGCCACTACCTCGTCCGCCTTAGGCCAGGCCTGCTGGAGAAGCATGTTTCCGAAGAACTCATAGAGCTTCTGGTTGTTGATAATCAGCAGACTGTCCACATTGCGCTCAAGTTCATGGATACCGTCACTGGCCTTTGCCAATGCCAGACGGCCCTCCTCCTCGAAAGGAATAGTGACCACTGCCACAGTCAGAATGCCCCTGTCCTTGGCCATCTTGGCAATCACAGGAGATGCACCGGTACCAGTACCGCCGCCGAGACCCGCCGTAATGAAAAGCATCTTGGTCCCGGAATCAAGAACCTTCTCTGCAATGATATCCTGGGACTCTGTCGCTGCCTTTCTGGCCTTGCTTGGGTCAGTACCAGCTCCAAGACCATCACCAATGGCAACCTTAATCGGAACATTGCTCTTTGCAAGTGCTTGAGAATCAGTGTTGCAGACAATGAAATTGCAGCCCTGAATCTTCTGGTTATACATATAAGTGACAGCATTGCAACCGCCACCGCCGACACCGATAACCTTAATCATTGAATTTTCCGGTATCCAATCCGTAGGGAGGACACCACCTATATAGTCCGTCATGCTTCCTGATTGTTTATTTCCTCGTTAATACCCTTGACAACTACCTTGAAACGGTCCCAGAGACTAGGTTTCTTAGGCTTTTCAGGCTTCTCTTCCTTCTTCTTCCCAGGATCTTCGGCCTTTTCTGCATGTCTTACCTGTCCGTCTGAAACAGCGCCAGGAACTTCGCCCGAAACCGAGCCTGAATCCTCACCGGAAACCGTGCCCGAATCTTCACCCGAAACTTCGCCCGATTCCTCACCGGAATTATCTCCGGGAACACCATCATTGACAGTCTCCTCCACATCAGCTGGATCCACCTCCTCAGGTTTTCCTACATGGGTCTCAGCTGGATGCTCGGCATCCTCGTCATACAGGCAGCAATTGATATTCTCATCCCTGCTCAGGAGCAGAAGGCCGGCGATGGTCGCAGCGTCAGTCTTGAGAATGTCCTCGCATCCTGTGGCCATGAAACCATGCCTAGGATAACCGATACGTACATTGTATCCGGAAAGATCCTTGATATAGTTCGAAATGTTCAGCATCTCTGCACCGCCGCCCGTGATGACAATGCCCTTTCTGAGATCCATTGACAAACCGCTGGTCTGAATTTCATAAAGCATCGCGTCAATGATTTCCTTCATGCGGGTAGTGATGATTTCCGAAAGATATTTCACAAGGATCTGTTTGTACGCGCTCATGTCATTGGTCTCGATCTGGATTGTCTTCTCGCCCAATGTCAGAAGACGGTCAGGCATACATCCGCCGAAAGCCTTCTTGATATTGTCCGCAAGTGACTCGCTGATACCGCATTCTGTGCGGATATCCCCGGTAATCGTATTGCCTCCGAACGGAATTGCAGTATAATCCACAAGCACCTTCTTCTCGAAAATGCTGATGGAAGTGGCACCGGCGCCAAGGTCAATGAGAGCGACACCGTTGCTGGTCTCCTCCTCAGTAAGGACAGCTTTTGCCGTCGCAAGAGGAGAGAAGTAAGTACGAGCGATAGCAATACCCAAGTCATTGAAAATCTTGGTCAGATTCACGATAGGTGCCTTCTTTCCGAGGAAAACCTTGAAATGGCCGGAAAGTTCCTCACCTGTCATGCCGACAATGTCATTCTCTATAAGCTGGATGTAGTCCTCGGTAGAGAAAGACTGGGCAATCACGCTGTACATCTTCTCCTTGCTTGGATTCACGCTCTCCGAAATCTGGGACTGGGCCATTGACTTGATGGCATCCACCTCCTCGGTAGTGATGCAGTCATCCGGCATCTCTCTTTTCAAAGTTCCTGTAGCATCGACCTGATGCACGTCGCAACGCGGCAGACCAACGACAGCCCTGGTAATCTTCAGGTTGAGTTCCTCCTCAGCAGACATGATCAGATCCCCGAGAATCTTCTTCGCCTGACGCGGATTCACCACGGCACTGTTTATGATGCCGCTGGACGGAACCGCCTTATAATAGATAATCTGAGTGTTGTTACCCTCGACACGGGCCACGGCGAGGGCTATTTTACTGGACCCCAGGTCAACAGCCGCGATCATTTTTTCGCCTAAACTATTATCTGTAGCCATTTTATCTTATAATTTTTCAATGTTTCTTATCTGCAATAAATCTGTCCATCAATGGAGACATTGACATACCTATATGCCTTCCCCTCCTTCGCAGGAGCTATAAATTTATAGTATTTCTCGATTCTCGCGAACTTTTTCTCGAAATTCTCGGGACGCCCGAGATCGAATCGCTCCATTCCTTTGCGCGGAACCAGAGTAAGCCTCCCTTTATCCTGAACATGAATCTGGGCTATCGAATCATCCCATTTCCTGTTTTTTACGAGAAACTCCACAAGATTCAGAATCCCGTCCAGCCACTGTCTCTCCGCAGCCGTAGAAGGAATTCCCATGAAATCGGCCTTTATCCTGAGCGGAATTTCCCCGTCCACTATCGGAACTCTGGACGTATAGTTCTTCTGGAGAGGGAAGATATATCCGGTATCGTCGGCGTACCATCCGTTGCTTCCGCATACCAGCCTCACAACCGGCTCCCTCTGGGAAATCATGATGTGGAGCACGCCGTCCTTGGTCGTGTAAGCCTCGCTTTTCAGAATTGCGCTTTTCTTGTCCAGAACATTCTCGATTTCCTTCAGGTCAATCTCCTCAATGCGCATCCCCGAGACGTTCTTGTAACCCTTCAGAATGTAGGATTTCACGTCTTTTTCGGTAATGAAATGCGCACCGTCATTGCAGAAAAACTCCACCTCGACTCCGGAGCAGGTGCGCTCTTTCGCCGCGGCAGACGCCTTCTGGCCGCAAAGGAAAAGCACGGTCAGGATACCGGTCGTTATCAGTCCCGCGACAACGTATTTCAATGTCTTTCCGAGGTTCATACGTTCAATGTCAATTTACGAATTCGAAATTCCGGCTCTTTTCCGGAGCATCTCCGTGATAGGCTCAATGAATCTGTCAATGTTGCCCGCACCGAAAGTGATGAGCACGTCAAGCGGCTCATTCTGAAGGTAATCCATAAGTTCCTCCTTCTTCAGCAACACCTTCTCCGGAGCAGTGACCTTGTCAAAGATGATCTCAGAAGTCACACCCGGGATAGGCTCCTCACGTGCAGGATAGATGTCCAGAAGAATCAGCTTGTCCACCTTGCTCAGCGAAGCGGCGAAATCAGCCGCGAAATCCCTGGTCCTGGTATAAAGGTGCGGCTGGAAAACCGCAGTCAGCTTCCTGCCCGGGAAAATATCCCTCATCGAACTGATTGCTGTCGCAAGTTCCTTCGGATGATGTGCATAATCGTCAATGTAAGACAGCTTCTCAGTATTCAGATGAATGTCAAGTCTTCTCTTGACGCCCTGGAATGTTCCGATTGCGTGGCGGATAGCATCAGGCTCGAGGCCATAAGTCAGACAGATGGCACCGGCAGCGACACTATTCTCGACATTGACCCAGCCCGGTGTACCGCATTTTACATTCTCGATCACTCCGCCAGGATAGACGAGGTCAAAAGAGAAATATCCGAGCTTGTCCGGCTGAGGATTTCTCGCGTAGAAATCCGCCCTGCTGTCATTGAAATGATACCTCAGGATTTTGGCCTTGGTGTCTGATTCTGTTATGTCCAGTCCGAGTTTTGCGATGACTGTTCCAGAAACCTGTGACGCGAACTCCTTGAACGCCTCATGGACATGCTCCAGGTCACCGTAAATGTCCAGATGGTCTGCATCCATGGCTGTAATCACTGCAATCTCCGGATGAAGCTGAAGGAATGACCTGTCGAATTCATCCGCTTCGGCAACAACTACAGGTGTGTGGCTGGTGAGCAGGTTGGTATCGTAATTTTTCGAAATACCACCGAGAAATGCCGAGCAGCCGACCCCGCTTTCGGTAAAGATATGCGCTGTCAATGTACTTGTGCTGGTCTTTCCGTGTGTTCCTGAAACGGCCATACAATGCTGTCCATCGGTGATTTCGCCCAAGACCCTGGATCTTTTCAATACCTTGTATCCGTGCTCCTGCACATACACGAGCTCTCCCATGTCATGAGGAATTGCCGGCGTATAGATGACCAGAGTATTTTCAATGTCAGTCGGGATGAAGGAGATATCGTCCGTATAATGGATCTTGATACCTTCCTCTTCCAGTTTATGTGTAAGCTCTGAAGGAGTCTTGTCGTAGCCTGATACTGACAAACCTTTGAAATTGTAGTATCTTGCGATGGCACTCATGCCGATTCCGCCGATACCTATGAAATATATGTTTTTATAATTTGCCATGACATTATTTGTTTTCAACTAGTTCGTATGCTTCTTTTGCTATCACATCTGCAGCGTCTGTCCTTGCCAGTCTGGCAATGTTCAGCTGCATTGACTTAAGCTTGCTTTCATCAGCTGCAAGCGCAACGGCTTCAGCCATAAGCTTTTCCGGCGCGTCCGCATCCTTTACCAGCACTGCGGCTCCTTTGCGCACGAGAGCCATCGCGTTGTGGGTCTGGTGGTCCTCTGCAACGTTAGGCGACGGAACGAAGATTGCCGCCTTGTGTGCTGCGCACAATTCTGATACCGTGCTGGCGCCGGACCTTCCGATGACAATGTCTGCCACCGCGTAGGCCAGATCCATGCGGCCGATGAAGTCGCTGTGATGGATGAATTTCAATGTTTCTCCGCCTTTGCCAAGGGCCTTGGCGTTCTTCATGAACTCATCCACGCCTGCCTTGTAATATTTTCCGCACTGCCAGAGAATCTCGATGTCGTTTCCGCCCGGGCAGCCGTCTTCAATCCATTTCTTTACGGCTTTGTTCAGGGTGCCGCTTCCGAGACTTCCTCCTGTTATGAGAATGTGACGCTTTCCGGCATTGAGCCCATAATATTTCAGTCCTTCTTCCTTCATTTCGGCTGTGGCAGGGACGATTTCCTTGCGTATCGGGTTGCCGGTCAGGACAATCTTGTCGGCAGGGAAGAATTTGTCCATCCCTTCGTAGGCGACACAGATGCGTCCGGCCTTCTTGCCGAGAATTTTGTTGGTCAATCCCGCAAATCCGTTCTGTTCCTGGATCAATGTCGGGATGCCCTGTCTCTCAGCGGCCCAGAGGAGGGGAGCGCTTGCATATCCTCCTACGCCGATTGCGATGTCAGGCTTGAATTCTCGTATGATTTTTCCGGCTTTCCTGATGCTGTAGAGCACCTTGAAAGGAGCCTTCAAGTCATTGATGATATTGTGCAGATTAAGCTGCCTCTGGAGACCGACTATCGGCAGGCCGATGATTTTGAATCCTGCTGCCGGAACCTTCTCCATTTCCATTTTGCCTTCAGCTCCCACGAACAGTATCTCGCTGTCCGGATTTAGCTCTTTCATTTTCTTGGCGATGGATATGGCCGGGAAGATATGCCCTCCTGTGCCTCCGCCGCTGATGATTATTCTCAATGCCTTATTGCTCATCATTTTCTTGTTTTTCAGAGTTGTTTGTTTCCGTCTCTTTTCCTGATACGAATATCGGTTCTGCCGCTGCCGCCTGTCGGTCCATCTTCTTCTTGGCCATCTTGCTGATGGACAGGATGACGCCGAAAGCCAGGCAGAAAGCGATGAAAGAACTTTTGCCGTGGCTTATCATCGGCAGGGTCTGTCCCGTCAGAGGCCCGATATCGACATTGACACAAATATGCAGCATCGCCTGCAGTGAGATCAATATCACGAGGCCGGCTATCATCGTGCGGGCGTAGCGGTTGTCGCAGTTCCTGACTATTGTGGAGCCTCTCGAAAGAAGACTGCCGTATATCAGGAGAATCACGATGGCTCCCGCGATTCCGTATTCTTCTACAATGAAGCTGAACATGTAGTCCTCGTACATGACCGCCGTGACATATCGCTGGGTGCTCTGTCCTGGGCCTTTTCCGAGCCATCCGCCTTCACTTACCGCGATTTTGGCGCTGATGGGCTGCTTGCTCTCGTCCAGGATCTTCTGGAACTCCAGTGTTCCTGGCTTTAGTTGTCCAAGCTGTTCCAGCCAGTTCTTGTCTTGCAGACGGCTCTCGAATGTGCTCATACGCTCCGGCCAGCCTGTTGCCTTGTATAATCCGAATATGGCGGCGAATCCTATGATGCAGGCGGTTCCGAGTGCCAGGACATGCTTCATCGGAAGACCTCCGATGAGGGCGGTGATGAACAGGATGCCTCCGGTGAAAATCGCGCTGGTGTTACTGCCGGGAAGGATCAATGCCGATATTATAATGATCGGGAGGATTACGTAGAACAGATATTTTCCGTTCTTTGTCTTCAGGTATTCCAGATGCTTAAGTTTGCCAAGTTCATCTGCCATGGTCGTCTGACCGGTCCGGATGGCTTCCATGGCCCAGGAAATATACATGACCATGAATATCTTGGCGAACTCGAAGACGTGCAGCTGAAGTCCGAATACACTTATGCACCTCCAGGTGTGGTTTATCGTACTTGCCTTTATGCCTGGGATGAAAGTTATGTGGCAGGCCACGAAAGCCGTCATGAGGAATGACAAAAGAAATCCGTACCGGGAGAATATCCAGAATATGCCGATCTTGCCTATATAATAGCATCCTATGATGACTCCCATTCCTATGATGCACAGTCCTACCTGCCCGCTTATGTAAGTGAGCCTGGAAGTACCTTTGGCGATTGCCATCAATGATGTGGATGACGATATCGCCAGGATGGATATCATCATCAGGAGAAAGACGATGGTCCAGATGACCTTGTCTCCCTCCAGGTTGTCCAGCATGTTCCAGAATCCTGTCCTGTTGTTTTTCTGACTCATTCCGTTTGTCTTTTATCGTTGTCCCGTTGTCCTGAAGTTACGGATATCTTACTATAGGTGTCTTACGGCATCCTTGAATTTTTCGCCTCTGTCCTCGTAGCATGTGAAGAGGTCGAAGCTTGCGCAGCAAGGGCTGAGAAGTACTACATCTCCGTCTTCTGCAAATCCTGCGGCCGCCTTTACAGCTTCTTCTGCCGAGAGGGTGTCCGTTATCTTGTCTTTGCCGACGATTTCCTCGAAAGCCTCATGGAATTTGTGGTTGTCCACACCCATGCAGACGATGGCCTTTACCTTGTCCTTTACAAGCTGCTTGAGGACATCATAGTCGTTGCCTTTGTCAGTTCCTCCGACTATCCATACGACCGGCCTTGTCTGACATTCAAGCGCGTACCATGCTGCATCGACGTTGGTCGCCTTGGAGTCATTGATGTAAAGCACTCCCTTCACGCTCAGCACCGGTTCGAGCCTGTGCTCGATAGGGGCGAACGACTGCAGGGACTCGCGGATTACTTTATTGTCAATGCCGCTGGCCTTGGCTGCGAGGGCTGCCGCCATCGAGTTGTAGATGTTGTGCTTTCCGCCGAGCGAGAGGTCTTTCAGAAAGATGTCGCATTCGTCGTTGTCGTATTTGACTACGATTTTGTCGTTGTCCAGCCATGCGCCTTCTTCCACTTTTTCTTTCTGTGTGAAAGGCAGCTTCTTGGCTTTGATGACTATCTTGTCGAGATGGTTTATGGTTATCTCGTCGTCTGAGTCGAAGATGAAGCAGTCTTCAGGTCTGAGGTTGCGTGTGATGCGGAACTTTGCCTTCACGTAGTTCTCCATGTCATAGCCGTATCTGTCCAGATGGTCAGGGGTTATGTTGGTGATGATGGCTATGTCCGGTCTGAAATCGTAGCAGTTGTCGAGCTGGAAGCTGCTGATTTCAAGGACGTAGTAGTCGAAGTGCTCGGTTGCGACCTGATATGCGTAACTCTTTCCGATGTTGCCGCCGAGTCCGACATTGAGACCTGCCTCCTGCATCAGGTGGTAGATCAATGATGTTGTGGTGGTCTTGCCGTTGCTTCCTGTTATGCAGATTTTCTTTGCGGTGTCATATCGTCCTGCAAATTCGATCTCGGAAATGATGTGTATGCCTTTTTCTATGATTTTCCGGATCATCGGGGCTGTGTCTGGAATGCCCGGACTCTTTATGATTTCGTCGGCATTCAATATCAATTCTTCTGTGTGATGGCCTTCCTCGAAGGGGATGTCCCATTTCTTCAGAAGTTCTGCGTGTTCGGCGGCTATCTTTCCTCTGTCTGAAAGGAATACGTCGAATCCTTTAACTTTGGCGAGGACTGCGGCACCTGCACCGCTTTCGCCTCCGCCTAAAACCACGATTCGCTGATTGTTTTCCATCTTCGTATATAATTAGTATATTCTCAAATTCTTTCACCTGCTTCGGGGGTATTTGCATGCGCTCATCGTCGAGGTCGTACCCCCGTCCTGTCGGACTGCCCCTCGGGGCGATTTCGCTCCCTCCGGTCGCGGTGGCCAGCTATGCTGCCCTATCTGACCTTGAGGAGTGCCAGGGTGGCGACTGCGAGGATGATTCCTATGAGCCAGAACCTGGTGACGATCTTCGCCTCCGGGATAGGATGCGACGGCCACTGGATCTTGGCCGGAATGTCTATCTTCTGATAGTGGTGGTGAAGCGGAGCCATCCTGAAAATCCTCTGACCCGTTCCGTAGCGCTTCCTGGTATATTTGAAATAGAACCTCTGGATGAGCACTGACAGACTTTCCACAAAGAAAATTCCGCAGAGCATCGGCAGAAGAAGCTCCTTTCTGATAAGAATGGCACTCACTCCGATGATGCCGCCGATGGCAAGGCTGCCTGTATCACCCATGAAAACCTGAGCCGGATAGGAATTGTACCACAGGAAACCGAACAGAGCTCCCACAAATATGGACATGAATACCGCCACTTCTCCGGACCCCGGTATATACATGATATTCAGGTAATTCGAATTGATGAGGTTGCCGCTCAGCCATGCGATGATACCGATTACGATTCCTACTATGGCGGAGCTTCCCGCGGCCAGGCCGTCCATTCCGTCAGTGAGATTGGTGCCGTTCGAACAGGCAGTGATTACGATAACAATCATCAGAACGTAGATGGCCCACTTGCAGTACCATCCCCAGGCTCCCTGGAAAGGCGAAAGCCATTTGTAGTCGAACTCATGGTTCTTTACGAAAGGGATAGTGGTCTTGGTGCTCTTGACGATATTCTCCATCTTCCATCCGCTGGAGCTTACGATGGTTTCGCTGTCCACATCCAGATCTGAACTGCCCTGCGGCAGATAAGTCGTTCCGTTGGACGCTTCGGCAACATTGACCTTCTCCCTTACGACGATGTCGTTGTTGAAGCAGACCGTCAGGCCGACTATGACGCCGAGAAGAATCTGGAGTATCAGTTTGCCCCTTTCGCTCATGCCCTCCTTGTTGTGCTTGAAGACCTTGATGTAGTCGTCTGCGAAGCCGATTCCTCCGCACCAGAGAGTTGTGAACAGCAGAAGCTGGGTATAGATGTTGGTGAGGTCACAGAAAAGCAGGACCGGCACTGTTATCGCCAGAATGATGATGACACCGCCCATTGTCGGGGTGCCCTTCTTCTGCATCTGTCCCTCCAGTCCGAGGTCCCTGATGGTCTCGCCGATCTGTTTCTTCTGCAGCCATCTTATGATTCTGCGTCCTGCGAAGAATGATATGAGCATGGCAGTGACACTGGCCAGCATCGCCCTGAATGACAGGTAGCTCATAAGACCCTGTCCGGGAATGTCATAATCTTTCAGCAGTTGGAACAAATGATATATCATTTCGCGTCCTCCATTGATTTGAACACTTCATTGACGATTTCCCTTTCGTCGAAATGTCTGTGTTCCGTACCTATAATCTGATATGTTTCGTGTCCTTTTCCTGCCAGCAGGATGACTGAACCTTCAGGTGACAGAGTAATGGCTGTCCTTATGGCCTCCTTTCTGTCGGAAATGAACAATGCTTTTGCCAATCCCTTGTTGCTGAATCCTTTGCGGATATCTTCGAGGATGTCCTCGGTCTTTTCTGTACGGCTGTTGTCCGATGTTACGAAAATCCTGTCGGCATATTTCTCGGAAACCGCTGCCATCTCAGGCCTCTTGGTCTTGTCCCTGTCGCCTCCGCAGCCGAACAGGCAGATGATGTGCTGTTTCGGGCCGATGTCGCGCAGAGTCTTGAGCACATTCTCCAGAGCATCAGGAGTATGGGCATAGTCAATGATAACAGACAGTTTCCTCGGGCCGCGCATGGTCTCGAGCCTGCCTTTCGCGGACTCCAGTCTGCTGAGCTGGATCAATGCCTCTTCAGGATCTGCGCCCACGATCACGGCAGTGGTGTAGATCGCCAGAAGATTGTATGCATTGTGCTGACCGATGAGCCTGGTCCAGATTTCTTTTCCGTCGATGCGGAGTTGCATTCCGTCGAAACTTTCTTCAATGATTCTGCATGTGTGGTCTGCAAGGCTTCTGCATGAATACGTGACGACCTTCGCCTTGGTGTTCTGCACCATGACCATGCCGTTCTTGTCATCAATGTTGGTGATGGCGAATGCGTCTGACGGAAGTGTGTCGAAGAACAGTTTCTTGCATCTCAGATACTCCGCAAATGTCTTGTGGTAGTCCAGATGGTCGTGAGTGAGGTTGGAGAAGATGCCTGCCTTGAACTTCAGTCCCGCTACTCTTTCCTGTTCCATTCCTATGGAACTGACTTCCATGAAACAGAACTTGCAGCCTTCGTCTACCATCTGTCGCATCAGTTCATTGATAGTGAGCGGATCGGCAGTAGTGTTGGCTGTCTCCAGACATTTGTCGCCGACATAATTTGCTATGGTAGAAAGGAGGCCGCATTTGTAACCGAGGCCTCTGAAGAGGTTGTAGAGCAGGGTTACTGTTGTCGTCTTTCCGTTTGTTCCTGTTATGCCGACCAATGTCAGTTCTCGTGAAGGGTTTCCGTAGAAATCGGCAGCCGCCAATGCTGAAGCGTGTCGGGAATTCTTGACCTCCACGAATGTAACATCCGTATTGGCATTGACATTGACCTGACTCTCAAGTGCTTGCCTGTCTTCGAACATTATTGCTGCGGCTCCGGCCTTTATCGCGGATGCGATGAATTGGTGCCCGTCCGTGCCGTGTCCTTTGACGGCAATGAACATTGACCCCGGAGCTGCTTTCCTTGAGTCAATGCAGATTGAACTTATTTCACGTCTGCTGTCGCCGGCAATTCCGGTGACGCCGCAATTCTTTATAATATTTTCGAGTATCATACTATTCCAGTCTTATCGTTACTTTCCCGCCTTCGGCAAGCTTGCTTCCGGCCGCCGGGCTCTGGCTGACGACATGTCCCACGCCTGAGTAGCTGCACCTGTATCCGTCGTTCTCTATCGCGTAGATTGCGTCCATCAGCCCTAATCCCTTGACATTTGGCGCTTTGCCGTTTTTGGCTGTCAGCGGTGCTTCCGGCGACATGTCGGGCATCTTGCCGCTGCTTTTCAGAAGTTGTCCGTAACTTTCATCCATCGCGTAGATGTTGTCGACAACTTCTCTGACTACCATGGCCGGGGTTGTTCCTCCGTAGAAGGTCTCGTTGCCCGGATAGGAGTCTATCAGACAGATGATGCTGTATTTAGGCTGCTCCGCAGGGAAGAATCCCACAAATGTACCTCGGTATTTCCTGCGTCCTTTCCTGTCCTGGTAAGGGTCTCTCGGGTTCGGTTTTTCGTCTTTTTCGAAGGCGATCTTGGATGTTCCGGTCTTTCCGGCCACCTTGAGTTTCGCCCCGCCGAGTCGCCTTGCCGCAGTTCCTTCTTCTGTAATCTTCATGAGGCCCTTGGTGAGGCTGTCCGCCGTTGCCCTCGAACATATCGAACCGTTCAGGATTGACGGACCTCTCTTTTCCTTGACTATTCCGTTTTCCTCGAAGTCTTCCACAAGATAAGGCTTCATCATCTTTCCTTTGTTTGCAATCGCGTTGTAGAAGGTCAGGATGTGGAGAGGCGTTTCCTCTACGTTGTATCCGATGGCTATGGAACCTAGAGTCGTACCGCTCCATCCTGCGGTCTTCGGTTTCGGAAGATATGGCTCACGGAATCCTTCCAGGTCGAAGTCGTATGCCTCGCCCAATTTGTACAGGTAGAGGTTGTCGAGCAGTTTCTGCGGGTTGTTGCCGTAGTGGTCTATGGCAAGTTTCCTGAATACATAGTTGGAGGAAATCTCGAAACCGTGCAGTATGGATATTTCGGAGATGCCTTTCATGTGGCTGTCCTGTCCGAATCCCGGAATTATTCCATTGTTGCCCGGAATCTTATCAGAGAGTTTTACCTTGTTGTCCTCCAAAAGACTCATCAGGATTGCCGTCTTGAAAACTGAACCGGGCTCTCTGGTCATACTGATGGCGACGTTGTAAGTCTCGTCCAGTCTGCCGGAAAGCGAGTCCCTCATGAGGTTGACCATTGTCCTTATGGCTCCGGTCTTTACGTCCATCACGATTACGCAGCCGTCTGCGATGCCGGGCTGTTCGCTCAATTGTCTTCTGAGCGCCCTGTCCGCAATGTCCTGCATGTCAATGTCAAGAGTCGTCCTGATGTCGGAGCCGTCCTTTGCCGGGGCCCATGTGCTGTCCTTGTTCATGATGCGTCTGGCATCGGTCTTCCTTTTCCAGCGGTAGCCCTCCTTCCCGTGCAGCTTGTAGTCGAACTTGCCCTCCAGACCGATGGCGTTGCGTCCGCCTTCGGCGCGGCTGTTGTCCTTGACATATCCGATGACTCTTCTTGCAAGTTTTCCGTACGGATATTGTCTCGTGTCCATACGCTCGATTATGAGACCGCCTGTGTTGGCGCCTTCCCTGAAAAGAGGCAGTTCCTTGACTTTCTGTAGGGTTTCATGGTCGATGCCGCCTCCGATTTTCATATATCGCTTGCCTTCATTTCGTCCGTTGATGATGGTCCTGTACCAGTAGTCGGCATTCATTCCATAGATGCTTGCGAGCCCTGCCGAGAGTTCCCGTGCACGTTCCCTCCATCTTCTCTCCATCTCATTTCCGGGAACTTTGATTCTTTTCTTTGGATTTTTCGGATCTCTTATGGCGAATTTCAAGGGTTTGCCGTCCTTGTCTCTGGCCGCATATTCCGCTTTCTGGACTGCGCAGTCGATTCCTACCTGATACATTGGCGTGGAAATGGCAAGAAGTCTTCCGTCGTATGCCAGAATTGCTCCTCTTGTAGGAGTCAGTTTCTCCTTGCTGCTTTTGGCACGATAGTATTTCAGGTTAGGGTCGCTATCCCTCCAGCAGTACTGGATATACATGATCCTTCCTATCATGATGAAGGCCATGACAGTAAAGAGCGCATATACTATTCGGAGGAGTAAACTCTCCTGTTCCTTGTCATTATCGTTGGTTCTGCTCATGTCTGCTTATTCGTCTGAGTCAATTCTGAATGCCGGTTTCTTCGGGAGGCACACTTTCGAACCCTTGTTGTCCAGCAGTTCTTCCGTTTTCGTGATTCTGCCCATGGATGCCAGCTGCACCATCTTTTCGGTATGATAAATCTGCAGTTCCGTCAGAATGTCATTGTTCCTCTCGACTTTGCTCAATGTGTTCTCTACTAGGATGTTAAGCATAATCATTACCCAGAACAGCATGAACGTATAGACGATTTGCAGGAACACCTTGTCGCATCCCAGTCTCATGAGCAGTTCGCCCCTGAAAGATGCGATGACAAGATTCTTTATGGATGTGCCGATGGCTTTTATATTCATGTCAGTCTTTATTTGGAGTTGTCTTTTCCGCGATTCTCAGTTTCGCGCTTCTTGCCCGTGTGTTGGATGCTATTTCACTTTCCTGCGGCAGAATAGGTTTCCTGTTCACTGCCTTCAGCGGTGTGAGGACGTTTCCGTAGAAATCCTTTTCCATTTCTCCGTCTGTCCTGCCGGACTTGATGAAGTTTTTTACCATCCTGTCCTCGAGGGAGTGATATGTGATGACTACCAGCCTTCCGCCTTCTTTCAATGATTCTGAGGCACCTGAAAGCATCTTTTCCAGTGAACGCATTTCATGATTGACCTCGATTCTGAGAGCTTGGTAGATTTTTGCGAGGATTTTGTGGCTCGCAAAATCCGGAAGTACCGGCTTGATGGCGGTGTCCAGTTCGCCTGTCGTCCTGATTTCGCCCTTTTCTCTTCCCGCGACGATAAGCTGAGCGATTCTTCTGGCATTATCGACCTCTCCGTAGATTTTCAGAATCCTTTCCAGGTCCTTCTGCCCGTAGCTGTTGATGATGTCTGCCGCTGTGGTTTCGGCTTCTGTGTTCATCCTCATGTCCAGCGGGGCGTCGAAACGGAATGAAAAGCCTCTGTCTGCGGTATCGAACTGGTGAGATGAAACGCCGAGGTCCGCCAAGACTCCATCTACCTTCGCGTCTTCGGCAAGCGTGTTTATCTGCTGCCCTGTAGCGCCTTCATGAGCCGCATACATTACGAAGTTGTGGATGTATCTGAAATCCGCTCGGATGAGAATGAGGCGGGGATCGTCTATCCTGTTCCGTATGGCGTCGCTGTCCCTGTCGAAGGCAATGACTCTTCCGGCCGGAGACAAGCGTGAAAGAATCTCGGCTGTGTGTCCACCGCCCCCGAAGGTGACATCGACATATATTCCTGACGGATTGGTAATCAGAGCGCTTACGCTCTCATCCAGAAGTACTGGCGTATGGTATTCTGACATTTCAAACTCCTTTGGGTCAAGTAAATGTGGAGTCTAACGGGAGAGTTTCCCAGCCAGCGCTATGTAGTCGTTTTCTGAAAGTCTGGAAGCCTCGAATTTCTCCTTGGCCCAGATTTCGATTTTGTAGTCGTTGCCGGCGAAAACCACTTCTTTTTGGACTCCTATCGCTTCCAGAAGTTTTCTGGGGATCGAGATGCGTCCGAGTTTACCGTCCGGTTCGACTATGGCGCGGTCTCTCATGTATTCTCTCCAGAATGCCGCGTGATCTCTGATGAGGAAATTCAGGTGAGATCTGACCTCAGCGCTCTGCTTCTCCCATTCTTCGTAGGTATACATCTCGAGACAGTCCTCGAAGATATCCTTTTTCAGCACGAAGCGCATGTCTCCATCGGCAGGCATGACAGCCTTGAACGCCGAAGGAAAGACGAGTCTTCCTTTGTCGTCAGCTTTAGCTGTATATTCTCCGATGAAATTCACCATCTCTTTAATTATCAATAGTTTCACGCTTGTCGGAAGGTGCTGGAATCACCTCCCTGGAATGCCCTGAAATTTTCGGGTACACTCTTTCCGCAAATATAGTGAATCTTTTACAAATTTTACCACTTTCTTCCATTTATTTCCACCATGAAAGTCAAGGCCGCTGAAAATAAATAATTCCGAATATGGATAAATGTGTTACTTTTGTACCTGAGACGCGGAAAAATCACTTTTCGCACCAGAGAGACAAGATTGCATTTTATTCGAAAATCATTATAAATTATCTAGTTATGGCGATAAGAATCAGATTGGAAAAGACTGCTAAACCTTTGTTCTGCGAAAGCAAATGGTGGGGAGATCCGGATTTGCCGGCGGATGCCGAATATCCGATGATGACCGTGTGCGAGAACCCTGACGGAAGCACGAGAATTGTCCGGGCCAATGATAATGTGTCCGGCTGCGAGACGTATGAATATCCTCTCACTTTCATTTGTCAGGTAAGATGTGAAGATATCGCGGAACTTGATACCGGAAATCTTCTGCCTCATGAAGGAATGCTGTATTTCTTCGCTGCGATGGACGAGTTTACCGGCTATGATTCTCCGGTCCACCTCCAGGCGGGGGAGTGGCCTAAGGGCTCAGTGGTGGTGAAGTACTCCAAAACCATAAATATGGAGACTTTCCAGGCTTGCATCATGGTAGATGAAGACGACCAGCCTCTGACTGACCCTGTACTCGAAATGTCTTTCGAGGCATGTGAGGACAATGCCGGCGGTCTGAAACTTCTCGGAAATTCCGTTTCAGATACTGTCAATGCTGATTTTGCCGGTTACAAGAACCTGCTTCAAATAGGGGATGACGAGGTCGCCGATATTCATTTCCATGAAGCAGGAATTCTGAATTTCCTCGTTTCTGAAGCCGATTTCGCCAAGGGATTGTTGAAACGTCCGGTTGCAGTCCTGGGCGCGGAGCTGTAATCTTTTCGCCACTAGTGTTTTGTGTCTATATTGCGTGAAATGAAAGTATTTGTTTCATTTCGTTTTATTTTGCGCTAAATTGCTTTAAAAACATTGTTATCTACGAAAATAGAGTTAAATTTGCGCTACCATTTGCATATAAAACTAACAACAATGGATAAACAGATTATCAAGAAGTACAATTACTGGCAGTGGCGCACGCTGATCATTCTCATGATAGGTTACGCGCTGTTCTATTTTGTCAGAAAGAATTTCAGTATCACAATGCCTGCCCTTGAGTCGGAACTCGGAATCAGCAAGGCGAAACTCGGACTGTTCCTTACACTCAACGGAGTTATCTACGGATTGTCGAGATTTGTCAACGGATTCCTTGCAGACCGCGTCAGCCGCAAGAAAATGATGGCTGCCGGACTTCTGCTCTCAGCAGTTGTCAATATCCTCATCGGTCTCAGCCCTGAGATGAACGGAATCTTCAATTTCCTCGATGCGGAAGGAAAAGCTACTGCAGGTCTTGTGGTCTTTATCGGAAGTCTCTGGCTTATAAACGGATACACGCAGGGAATGGGTTACCCACCATGCGGAAGCCTTATGGCGCATTGGATTAAACCTTCTGAACTTGCTACCAAGCAGTCTATCTGGAACAGCTCCCACTCTATCGGAGCGGGACTTGTAGCGTTGCTTTGCGGTACTCTGATTCTCCAGTATTATTCTTTCGCTGCATGGCAGTGGTGTTTCTTCATTCCTGCAGGTCTGGCAATCGTAGGAGCAGCATTGCTCTTCTTCGGCTTGAGAGATACTCCTGCATCAGTCGGTCTTCCGGCCCCTGAGTCGATGGATGAGAATGCTCCTGTAAAGGAAGTTGTCCAGGAGGATGAGGGCTTCACCAAGCTTGCTTATCAGAAACTTGTGAAGAAGATGGTGTTCAGGAATCCTGTCATCTGGATTCTCGCTGTGGCCAACTTCTGTGTATATGTCATCAGGTTCACCATTCTCGACTGGGGCGCAACGTTCCTGACACAGGATAGGGGACTCAGCATCCAGGTCGCTTCCACAGTGGTGGCTTCATCTGAAATCGTGGGCGGTATCATAGGTACCCTTCTCGCAGGATGGGCAACTGACAAATTCTTCAAGAGCCGTGCCCAGCGCACCTGTCTCCTCGGCCTGATAGGCGCTACAATCTGCTTCCTGATCTTCTGGCTCCTTCCTAAGGGAATGAATGTCCTCGCCATCGCATCGATTATCATGGCCAGCTTCTTTGTCTATATGCCGCAGGCGCTCATCGGAATCGCATGTTCAAATCATGCCACCAAGCGAGCAGCCGCTTCTGCCAATGGTGTTGCAGGTATCTTCGGCTATGCCAGCACGACAGTTTCAGGTCTGCTTTTCGGAGCCCTTGCTGACGCATACGGATGGAACTCCGTGTTCGAAGTGTCTATCATTTTCGGCGTAGTAGGCATCGTCCTCCTTGCCCTTCTCTGGAAGGCTCCTGCCGACGGATATGAAAAGGCAGACAAAATTCTCGAAGAGGCTCGCCGAGAATACGGAAACGCATAGCATATTTCCAAAATATAGTATCGGTCAATGGCTATCCCATTGACCAAAACAAAATCAGCCATCCCCGATGAAGAGATGGCTGATTTCGTATATGTAAGGAATTTAATCGGCAATGATGATCTGGACACCTGCGTCCTCGATTTTCTCGCGGAGAGTGTCCGGAATACCACATATTGCATATACATGGCAGAGCAAGTGCAGGGGAACCTATTATTGTGGGACATCAGCATTTGATAGAATCATCAGATTATCTTGAGGAAGACGTTGATTTTAGAGACAACGATAATATAATCAATAATACGTGTGATTATAACAGCCTGTATAAGCCAGTGGAAAAGATAATAGAACAGCATAGCCCTTTCTTTGAAATCTTAGACCGAATTGAGAATGTCTTTGTCCTTGGCCATTCTTGCAGCTATATTGATGAGCCCTATTTTTTGCTAATACGAAAAAGCGTTGATAAAGATGCTATATGGACATTTGCTTATCACAATAAAGAAGATATACAACGAATAATCATGTTATGCCACCATCTTAATATCAATGCGGATAAAAGACTTCTTAAACACATCTAGAATGTGAAAATGACTGAGTGATTGTCAAAAATAAACAATTTTGACTACCTTTGCCATGATAAAAGGAACAGAACATTATGCGATTGTTTCCAGAAAAAATACACCAAATACGAGAAGAAAGAAACTTGTTCCAGAAAGATTTGGCAGAGGCTCTATCAATTGATACTCCAGCATACTGCCGTATTGAAAAAGGTGAACGAAGAGCCAAACGCGAGCAAGTCATTACCTTGGCAAGTTATCTGAACGAAGATAAAGAAGAACTTCTTACTTTATGGCTGGCCGATCAAGTGTCTGTTGTCCTTGCGACAGACCGAAAGATTGCGAAACGAGTTCTTACTCTGGCAAAACAATCTATAAACGGATAATTATGGCAAAACTGAAATATAATATACCAGAACCACTTCCAACATTGTTGGAGGAGAAAAAGTCATTGTATGGACTGAGAACATATGTCAGCCTGTTCAGCAGTGCCGGTGTTGGATGCTATGGCTTTAAACAAGAGAATTATCACTGCATCGCTACCGTGGAACTCCTTGAAAGGCGGCTTCGTATTCAGCAATATAATCAGAAGTGCATCTACAATAGTGGTTATATTTGTGGCGATATGACCGCACAGGAAACCAAAGACAAGGTCTTTGAGCAACTCGATATGTGGAAGCGCAACTATAATATTCAGGAGCCAGATGTTATTATCGCGACACCTCCTTGCCAAGGGATGTCTGTTGCCAATCACAAAAAAGGTGATGAGCTAAAGCGCAATTCTCTCGTAGTCGAATCTATCGTGATGATTCGTAAAATCAAGCCTAAGTTCTTCATTTTCGAGAACGTCCGTGCGTTCTTGAATTCTATCTGTACAGATATTGATGGCAAGGACAAGGCTATCCGTCAGGCAATAGAAAGTGATCTTTCTGGAGAATACAACATTCTGTATCGTGTCATTAACTTCAAAGACTATGGCAACCCCTCCAGCAGAACAAGGACTCTGGTCCTTGGCGTGCGGAAGGATATAAAAGACATCACTCCTTTGGATATTTTCCCTGACAAACAACCAGAAAGAACACTTCGTCAGGTGATAGGACATCTACCATCATTAAAAATAATGGGCGAGAGCGCACCTGATGACATATACCACAATTTTAGGAGTTATTCTCCACAAATGGAGAGTTGGATCGCTGATATCAAGGAGGGACAATCCGCTTTCGACAACACAGATCCTGCAAAGATTCCTCACCATATCAAAGACGGCAAGGTCGTATATAATGCCCAAAAGAACGGAGATAAATATACTCGCCAATGTTGGGATAAAGTGGCACCGTGCATTCATACGCGTAATGATATTATGGCGAGCCAGAATACTGTCCATCCTACAGATAACAGAGTATTCAGCATCAGGGAAATTATGATGATGATGTCTGTTCCGGATTCTTTCCAGTGGTCAGACATCCCTTTTGATGAACTCAATCGGCTTGATTCTAAAGGCAAAAAGGCTTTCCTCAAGAAAGAAGAAATGAATATTCGGCAGAATTTGGGAGAAGCCGTGCCTACTGTAATCTTCAGACAAATTGCGAAAAAAATTCGTCAGGCTACGGCTAAGAATGAATATACGGAGATGGAGATAGAACAAATCATCAAGCGTAATGGTTTAACATCCCCCAAAAACTTGGTATCTTTCATCTCTTCAAAAAAATGTCTCGGGTTTCCGTTCTTGTCAAAAGTGGCGGAATTAGCAAACTCCCATCGAGAGGATTATGCAGCTTACTACACGAGACAAGATATCTGTTATGCGATTATAAAGAATTTGCCAGATTTTGACGACACCATAGAATTAAACATTCTTGAGCCATCCATCGGGGTCGGAAATTTTTTACCTGTGCTGATTCAAAAGTATCGGTCAATAGATATTGTCAATATTGATGTCGTCGATATCGACTCTTCAAGCATTGATGTCCTCAAGGCATTGGTGTCAACAATGGATGTCCCAGAGAATATTCGTATAAACTATATCGTAGCTGACTTTCTTCTCCATAATTTCGAGAAGCATTATGACGTGGTCATTGGAAACCCACCATATAAGAAAATTACCAAAGAGAGGTCTTTGCTATCAAAATATAAGTCAAATCTGTTCAACCAGGACACAAACAACATTTTCTCTTTCTTTATAGAAAAATCATTGAAGTTAGGAAATGTTGTATCCTTAATTGTCCCTAAAAGCCTTATTAATGCCCCTGAATTTAACAAAACCAGAGAATTGCTGAACAACTATGAAATCAGCAATATAATCGATTTCGGTGAAAAAGGATTCAAGGGCGTAAAAATTGAGACTGTAAGCTTTATTGCGAAAACAAAAAATAAACCAGGAAAAACCCGGGTTGAGTCGTACATCACAAATGACACCGAGGTATATGAACAATCATACATAACAGATCCAGCATACCCTTATTGGCTCATTTACCGTAATAACAGTTTTGATTCCGTGGCAGATAAAATGACATTCGATATTTTTAAAGTCTATCGGGATAGATTGATCACAAAAGCAATCACGAAACCAAATGGTAAATTCAGGGTTTTGAAATCTCGGAACATCGGCAATAATGAAATAGTTAACATTGATGGCTATGATTCATATATTGACGACATCAATTCTTTGGATGTGTCAAAATTCTTGAATCAGGAAAATTGTGTACTAGTCCCAAATCTTACATATAATCCACGGGCGTGTATGTTGCCGACAGGATGCATCGCAGATGGCTCTGTCGCCATCTTGACATTAAAAAATACAAATACGAAAGTCTCAACGGAAGACTTGGCATTCTATGCCACATCGCAATTCAATGAATTCTATGCGATTGCACGCAATAGAGGAACCAGATCATTAAATATTGACAATAACTCCGTTTTCTTCTTTGGAAAACTAAAACACGCATAATTATGGATATGAAAACAGATATAACCAACTATCTGAATCAGTTTGATTTAGATGTTCGTAAAACCAAGGATGCCAGATTCTCTGATCAGAAGTGTACTCCGGATGTCATCTGCTTCATTGCTGACTGCATACGGAATTCTTTCTCCGAAGGCGATTTGTTCGACACAAACTCAATTTGGGAGTCTCAGTACTTCATAAAGAACACAAGAGCACTATTCAATAAGCCATGGCCTAATGATGATAGGGCGAGGCACGAATACGACAAGTTCATTGCTCAACCTTTGAGGCTTTTGGCTTCAGCTCATATTCTTGAGTTGGAAAGAGAACACGGAAAGAATATATACAGAATTAGGAACGAATACTTGCTGGACTATATATCACAACGAGAAAGAAATACATTTGCATTCTTATCATGCTACTTTGAGAAGGTTCTTTCGGATAGTGGAATTTGGAAGTATTTCCTTGAATATAAAGACAATCCGACTAAAGAATCATATATGACCTTAAGGGATAGATTCATTCGATTCATGATTGGAAATACCGCGATCAATACTGCAGTCGAAGTCCGCCGTATCTTCCCTAAAATACTTAATGTCTTCGCTGTTGAGAATCAAATACCCGGTTCTGAAAGAGGGACAATATCAAAGTATGTCTATACTTTTTCGGATTTAATGTACAACAGAAAGAACTGGAGGGACCTCAATAAGGACAAGAGCATTACACGTCAGGAAGCAGTTGAAGATAGCGAAGATGTTAAACAACAAGAGGCATATAACGCATATTATGTTCAGAAAGCGATCGCTCTTATCCGTAAGATTCAGAAAGAAAGTGAAGTCCACGACCAGTGGGGACAAGGAGAGGCGACACAGGTTCATCACATATTTCCTAAAGCTTCGTACCCACAGATTGCACATTATTTGGAGAACCTGATTTTACTTACTGCAACACAGCATTATACCAAGGCTCATCCGAATAACAAAACGCAGGAAGTGAACAAGGACTATCAACTCACCTGTCTTCTTGCAAAAGCAGATACAATAGACAATTCTCTTAAAAAATTCGGGGAACGTTATTATCGTAAGGAGTCATTCCTATACGTAATCAAAGTTGGCTTAAATCAAGAGCAAGAGTGGTCAATGACAATGTCATTCTCTGACATCAAACACCAACTGATTTTGGCGTATAACCTGTAATAAAAGCCCTGGGAGAATACTATTTCTCAGGGCTTTCTCAAATTTTTTAATAAGGAGTAATACTTAGTAATCCTTAAAAAATAACTTGGGAATCTTTGCGAGTCTTTTCGGTCTGTATTCCTTTTCTCATCAGTCGTGTACGTCCAGTACACCCTATCTTCGAAAAGAAATCAATCCTCGAAAATCCTTCACAAATCTTTACCAACTTATTTTTTTATGCATACTTACATAGCCAATCCATTATTAAAATCATCGACAAATGCAGGTGGTATCGTCGCACGAATGGAAGCAATATCCTGCGTCATCCCCTCTGTGAAAGCATGGTTTGAAATAATTTCTTTGATGAATTCATTACAATTGATGCGTCTCAACACATTACCACCATTGCCGGCTGTTGTAGGGATATCTGCCCATTTTGTAAGAAAATCTGATGTGTGTATTTGAATCCTTCCCTCAGAACCCCATGCCCCCTGTTGTTCATTATGCTCAAAAACTAGCGATGTTTCTCCCTCTGATTTTGCTAAGAACCCAAGGAAACGATAAAATTCATGTTCGTTGTTGAATGTCAATTGGCCATGTGTGCCGAAAGAGTTTTTAAACATATTTTTAAGTTATTAATAATTAGTGTATTTGCAAATATAAATAATAATTGATCTAAATATGCTATAATCAGTAATAATTTATGCATATGCTATACACTCGGCATGTCATTCATCATTTCCGCATTGGCTGCGATGCCGAAAAACCTGCCTCTATGGGCAGAGGGGAATCGGGCGTTAGGCACTCTTCACTTACGCTCCGACCGACAACCTTAGTCCGCAATGATAATCTGGACACCTGCGTCCTCGATTTTCTCGCGCAGAGTGTCCGGAATACCTGAATCGGTAATGATGATGTCAATGTCTTCAAGCATGCCGATTTTGCCGAAGCCGCGTCTTCCGAACTTGGAGGAATCCGCCAGTACGACAGTCTGTGAAGCGGCGTACATCATGGCATTGGTGAGCCTTGCTTCTTCAATGGTAGCGCATGTGATACCGGAAGCAAGGTCAATGCCGTCGCAGCCTATATAAAGTTTTGAACAACTGACGTTTTTCAAGCCGGCCTCGGCATATTCGCCTCGGACGGAAAATGAATTGTTATAAAGGGCGCCACCGAGTACGAAAACCTTGACATTGTTCCTTCTGTTCATCAGGGTGGCGATACCCAGAGACGGCGTAACTACATTGACCATACCCACAGGGGAAAGGGCTTCCGCGAAGGCGGTCACAGTCGAGCCGGAGGCGAGAATAATCGCGTCATCCGGTTTTATCAATGTTTGTGCGGCCCTGGCTATCGCCTGTTTTTCAATGGCGTGCTGGGAAGCCTTCTCATCAATGCTGATGTCCGTCACGTGAGGTTTTACCGGCGAAGCACTTCCGTGGGTGCGGTAAAGAACTCCCTGGCTTTCAAGGATTCGGAGGTCTTTTCTGATGGTGGCTCCTGTTACGCCCAACTGTTCGGCGATGTCGAGAACTCTGATGAAGCCGTTCTTCACGAGCTGCTCCTTTATGTATTTATGTCTTTCTGCTATACTAATCATATTGCAACTAGCGTTAGGTTCTTAGATAGGCTACGAATGTACGCAAAAATTTCTCCAAAAGGAAATTCGACGTTTCGTTTCTTTTCAAACCAGTCCCAAAAGGCGTTGAAAAGATACTTTTTAATCATCTGTTACGACAAAAAAAGAGGAGAGGCCAACCCTTTTGGGTCAGCCTCTTTAGACAATGAGTATCAGGAAGGATACTACATCAAGATGCTATAGCGAAGAGATTTTCTCTATAGTGCAAACTACAGCTTGCGCTTAATTCCCTTGTCACCGACAACATATACCTTATCCTCATCTATCAGGACAGCCCTGCCGCGCTGATGGTTGTAGTTATCCAGATTGTCGACATTCACGGCTATGACCTTTCCCTTATAGAAACGCTTGATGTCCTTGAATATCGTATGACCAACATAGATTCTATCCACATCGTAACGCTGAAGCACCATATCGAGAGAATCTTTTGACAAAGGCGACCATTTCTTGGTCTTCAGCACCAAGCCACGATACCAAATGGG
>OIWU01001265.1_pt1 | contig 25831 bp, 26 predicted proteins | sample 1587711 | NCBI WGS metagenome assembly OIWU01 (sample SAMEA3888909, study PRJEB22519) | human gut metagenome | biome: human gut; feature: human-associated habitat; material: faeces | place: Denmark | collected 2010 | reverse complement strand
ATGAAACCGTATATCCAAATTTTAATCTTTATATGAAATATGATTTTGTTGGTAAATTTTATAATGGATATGCCAGAGTTAAATTAAACAATAAATGGAACTCAGTAGATACTCAAGGAAAATTGGTATCCCCGAACCAATGGTTTGATGGTGTTGGTATATTTACTAATGGTTATGCCAAAGTTATATTAAACAATAAATGGAATTTCATTGATACTCAAGGAAAATTGGTTTCCCCAAACCAATGGTTTGATTCGTTTGACTATTTTTCTAATGGTTATGCCAGAGTTAAGTTAAACGGTAAATGGAATTTAATAAATACCCAAGGAAAATTGGTTTCCCCAAACCAATGGTTTGATGGTGTTGGTATATTTACTAATGGTTATGCCACGGTTAAATTAAATAATAAATGGAATTTAATAAATACCCAAGGAAAGTTGGTATCTCCGAACCAATGGTTTGATGGTGTTGGTAGATTTACTAATGGATATGCTTGGGTTAAATTAAACAGTAAATTTAATTTCATAGATGTCCAAGGAAATCTGGTATCCCCGAACCAATGGTTTGATTGGATTTATGATTTTTATAATGGATATGCCAGGGTTAAATTAAATGGTAAATGGTACAGAATTGACACCAAGGGGAACATCATGACGGCGATGAATGAGCATACGGTTACCATTACCAAATCTGATATCAAGAATATGGTAATGGAATGTGTCTCAAAAATTATTAAAGAAATGAATATTAAAGCCACGGAATAAAAACCGTGGCTCATTTTTTTTAATTAATTCTAACTGTATCAGAAAGCATTGTCTTATTATCAAGCATATCCGCTTTTTTAGCCATAAGAGAGGTTGTCCAATATGGATTTGGCGGAAGCATACTATAGTCATGAGTATGGTTCATAAATGCCTCGACAAACACCTGCAAAAATTCAACAAGTTTTTCTCCATATGGAAGTTTATATGCTGATTGAATGACTTTTTCAAGTTCCTTATCATCAATAAGGGCTTTTCTATCAGTCATTTTATATGAATTTGGAGAAGATGTGCTTAACAAATTAATTTTATCAGCAACTATTGTGGCTGTGCTATTAACACTGTCTCCAATTGGCTTTGTATGATATTTTAATTTAAGATATGCCGGATTCTTTGTATTGAATGTCATATCATATTTATCAGTATCGTCAACAACCTTGACACCCGCCTTTACTCGAACATCGTCTTCTGTTATTTGAATATCCGCATTTTTTCTTCCCCTTATAACGACATCATCATCTTCTGGTAACGTACCTTCTTTTTTAGGGTCCATTCGTGGAGCCACATCAAATTTCTTATATGCCCCTCTTTGATAAGAATCCGCCCCTTGAAAATATGGGTCATCATAAAGCCTATGGTCTTGAGATATAACAGGTCCAATATAATATCTTTGGCTATACCCATCATTTGCTGTGGCTTGAATAAGAAGTACAGCCTCGCCCACTTTAGGCTTAACATGAAATACTTTCGGAAGTAACGGGAATGCATAATCTATATCCCCCAAACTTTTATCATTATCTTCGGGAGACAATCTTACTTTTATTCTATCCGCATCAGTATCATCATCAATACTTATCACCTTGCAAAACCTCACAAGAGGAATTTTTCCTTCAGCCATTATTACAAATAGATATTTTTTCTTATATTCAATTCATTTTCAGCATCTTTGTACCAATGCTCCAATTCTTCCATTTCTTTGCAAAGTCCAACAATTTTGTTTTTCTTCGCCTCATATTCATTATTCAGAGTTTCCATATACAGTTTTATCTCCGAATTCCTCATATTCTTACAATCTTTCTTTTCCATATCCTCTATTGCATAATTCCGTTTCCTATTGAATCCAATAAATTAGTTCCCACACATGTTACCGGTCCGCCAGCATTTGCACCCGTGGCTTGAATAAGCAAACTTTCCATAGGAATAGCCACTTGAACGGTAGCATCATATTTTATGGCATCAACAATACATTTAACAACATTATAAGTATATTGATTGATTTTGTTGTCGCTTCCATCCGGATTAGGGTCAGTAGGAATACCTATTGCTTTATTATTCTGAATAATTTGTGTTGTTATCTTATATGCTGAAAGCCCTGGCCTATTTAATGCCGTACATTTCAAAAGTAATGGAGGCAAAACATTGGCTGGCGTTTTTGCGGATTCAAGGGCATTTGTAACTGTATTTACCGCATCTGTAATAGTCATAATGTTTTAAATTTTAATTAATTATTAACAACTATCTGTAGTAGATTCAGGTGTTGTTTGGTCATTGATAATATCAGCATAATCAACATCATCAATCTGCCCGATAATTTTCTTTCTCTTAAATTTATATAATGGAAGGCATTCAACAGCCGCCTTAAGAATCATAAGCCAGTACTCAAGTCGTTCCAAGATAAGAAGTAATTTATATTTGATAAGAATAGGAAGAACCTTTTCATAAAAGAACTTGAACAATAATTCAATGATTTTGTCTTTGATAAATAAGACAATCGCTTTGGTTAATCCAAGTAATTTATTCAAAAGTAAATTCAAAATTTTTCCATAATCCTCACCCAAGAAATCATCCATTTTAGTGACTCCCATTAATTCAAAATTAATAAGGAGTAAAAGAACAACCTGCGGAGTAAAAATCGCTTCTATAATTGGCATTGCAAGTGCCCACAGCAATTTCTGAAGGAGATTTCCGTCCGTTTCAACTTGAAGTCCATATTCAATAGTCGGTTCCGTAGTAGGGTCGGCTGTTACCTCTGTTATTAATTTTTTTATTTGTGTAACATTTCCCTCAACTGATGATGAAGAATTAACGCCATCAAGATTGCTGATATAACTTGTAATGTCATGGCTTTTAGCCGGAGTATTTTCACCACCATAATTAGTGGCCCCATATCTTGCCATAAGCATCTCTTGAAGCATGTCATTAAATTCATCATTAGAGAATGACATATAACAATCTGCCACCTCCATATCATTCGCCTCAACTATATTTTTGATGGCTTTGGATATTTTGCTTTTAATCAACTTCCTGGTAAAATTAAAGTTCAATGAAGATACGGTTGATAATGCAAATCCAAGCAAATGCTCACACATCCCCACAATAAGAATTTTCGGATGAAGAATTTGAATTCCCATCAAATAATCCCAATTAAACTTATATATACTTGCATTAAATGCATGCTTAGGAACTTTTACAGTTTCCTCACCGCCCATATTGGTAATCAACGCCTCACGTTTTCTTGGTCTAAAATATCTTTGTGAAGGAATATAAACCGCTAAATATTGTCCGCTTGTTCCCCATGGTTCCAATTGAATTATTGGATAAAGAGGGTCTTTGTCAGTTATATAAGATGGCATTCCATAAGTTTTAAATGGGTCATATAAAAACTCCTCATTTTCAGTTTCCTTAGTATTGTACCAATCATTCCAATCCTCAGCATTTGTTCTACCAACACCTATTTTGGCTGCGGATACACGGCTATCCCACATCATATGATTATATTCATTCTGCGGATAAGTCATACCTTTGTTCAATACATACCATATAAAGGCGTTCATATCCATGGTTTTATATAATGTATTAGGATTTAAGCCATCATAATATACTATATAATCACAATCATCATCTTTAATGTTTTCAGTAGGAACAATATTCACTCGGCATATGTTTTCGCCTTCAGATGCTTCTTCAAGAGAGCATTCCTGATATTGATATTCATATGTGGTATGAGCAATCGTTTCGGTCACTTCATAAGTTTCATTCTTTTTAACAGTCTCTTCCCTTGTGGTAGTCCATGCCGAAACTTCTGTTTCATTATTAAAAGTGCCCCAATTATACATGTTTTGCCATAAAGAGTTCCATTCCATCAAACGTTTGTATCGTATTCCATTCCAATGGCTTCCGCTGTCAAGTTTTTCCATAGGGGTCCCATCTCCATGCCCATAACAAGCCTCACAGCAACTTTTTGACTTTTCCTTATCAAAATAAACCCATACATTTTCGCTTCCCATCTTGGTTGAGCAAGCAGGTCCAATATTATTAATTGATATATAATTCAATATAGATGCCTTAGGAGGTTTTTCATCATCTTTAGGACAAAGGAATATGACATCTGATGAAGACCTTTGTCCCTTTTTGATAGTAACACTTTGAATAGTAGCGGTTTTTTCGCCGTATTTATTAGCACTTACATAAACGGTTAAATCCTCATCAAGAGTAGTTCCATCATCCTCCCATTTTCCTTGTTTAGTCTCTTCATCATATTTCCATTTTTGAACCTTGTATATAAAAGGCTTCCATTCAACTTCATCATATTTACCATCACATTCATATATAATTTGAAATATCAATGAAGCACGTTTTCTATATTTGGGAACAACAAGTTCATGGTTTTCAGTAATTGTTTTAACCTCATCTGTCGTGGCTGTTTCAATTCTTGTTACATCTTCATAAGTTGTTACAGGTACCTGTACTTTATGATAATATTTATCACCACCCTCAATTGTGTAATAAAGATTCCCATCACTTGATGTAGGACAAAGATTCAACATACCCATAATGTCTATTGCCTTGGTAGGAACAATAAATCGGTCAAATTTATGCATCTTTATCAAATTTCCCGTAGCATCATCCATCAACCCATTCAAATCATCCCCATCAAACATCTTATTAGGAATAATAGGAATTGCTGAACAAGTGAAAACACTCATCAACAATGCTTGGAGAATCTTTTTGATTGCCATTTCAAGTTTTTGAAGGAAATCATTTTGTTCATCAATCTCAATTGCCTTAGACGCAATTTGGTCGTAAAGACCTTGAATTCCCCCTTCAACTTTTATTTCAAGCCCATATATCTCATTTAAAAGATAATCTAATATATCATTTGTATTAACACCACAAGCATTAAGCACATCCACCATAAAATCAAATAATGATGTATATGTTTTGCCATGGATATTATCAAGAATGCTCATCGGGAAATTCTCAATGAGCGTTTGAATAGCGGCAATACTGCCTAATACTTTATCGGTTGGTGTCATTTTTTAATTAAAGTTTAGTTTTTCTTTAAGATATATGTATCAGTATCCCCTCCATCATCATTAATAGCCGCTTTAAGGTCATTAAGGTTCAAAGATGTTCTTTTCGCATAATTTTTATCATTGACAACAGCATTGATGTCACCACTGTTTTTAAGAATCTCTCCCATAAATTTAGCAATTTCAAATTTTGCCCCTATGGCTTTGATTTTATCTACAGTAAAGTCATGTACTGCTTTAGCATATTTTGCCTTTTCTTCCATAGTAACATCATCACTGCCAAGATTTGTAGAATTAGTCAATTTATTGATTTCATTCTGAATCTCGGTAATCTGACGGCAAGATTGGTCATATATTTCTTGGAGTAATTCCTCAATTTTTTCCACGGAATTAAGCCTTACTTTATATCTTTTAGTATCCATTATAAGTCTTTTTCAATAAATAGAATAGGAGTTATTTTTTAACATCAGTCTTCAAGTGCAATTGATTTAAGCAAATAATATAATTGTTTATAGGGCTTCATGTTGTCACGGACTTCTTTAGTTGTCATCATTGTTTCTTCCCTTAAAAAATATAGGATTGAACTTTTCTGCAATTTATTGCTTCCCGTTTTCTCCAACATGTCCGGCCAGTTTCTAAGCAAATCCACAAGAGCCCTTCCAACTATTACTTCATTTTCGTTAAGCCCATATTCTTCCGGGTCATTCACCATATTATCCATTTCATCAGAAACTTGCTTAACTAAAGTCTCCGGTAAATTATCCTCAGTATTATATCCGATTGTTGAAAATTTAATATTGTCATTTATTTCTTCAAAAGCCTCATCATATGACACATTTCGCTTCTGCTTCTTGTTAAATTGTGTTGATTTAAACATCAAATAATTTTTGCATACTGTTCCACAATATGAATATGCCTTATAATGATGCGTTACCTTTTTATAATACCGAGCATTTTCTTCTTTTAGTTCATCATACCCATTATCTCCAAAATAAACCTTGATATAAACAGGGTCATTTGGCTCAGCATTTCTTGCCTTTTTTCGGTAATCAGATTCACTCATATATTGAAACGAACGTTTTCTTATTTCCTCTTCTGACTTTATTAAATCATAACTTGTAATTATAGGACGGAAATGATTGATTTTCGTGAGCAAATATGATATGGTATCATTAAAATTTTGGTCAAACTCTTCATTGGGAACAAATAATTTATATCTGCGTATGATTGATTCAATCATTGTTGTCAATGCAGGATATAAAATATCTTTAAATATCTGATTTTTGACAGCCTCATTAGACTCATGAATATATTGGTTGATTGCATTTTCCTCTACCTCATAAAAATATCCTTTTCTTTCTTTTGGTTTTCTTCCTCTTTTTGCCATTATCGTGGTATATTTTTTCCACGTTGCGACATTCTTCTACGTTACTTGAAACGTACTTTCCCTTTCTTCACTTTTACCAAAGCCTTTCCTTAATGTATAAAAGAGGGGACACGCCCCTCTTTTTGCACCGTACTTTATTCTTCTTCGTATATTTTTTTGCGGTCTTGAGGGAAATACATTTCCTTGGCTGCCAAATCAATCCACCAATCAGCCTCTTTGACACTCATATTCTTCGCATATTCCGATGTTATACTTCCTTCTCTATTGACATAATGATAATAGCCAATTTTAGGAATGACAAATATTCGTTTTTCTTTATAAAGGGCTCTTAAAAGGAATTCATACCAGAATACAAGTTTCATGGATTCCTTAAGTTTTCCCAAAGTTTTGAAATCTTCTGTCTTAAAAATCGCTCCTGATGTATTGAAATTAATATAATCCTGCATTGACTCATTATCAAGATATCCAATCTCCTCTGAAAAAGATGATGCCCACACAGCCTCATTTGCATAGCCAATAATCTCATTTGACGGAGCATCTATAATTTCAGTCAATGGTAAAAAGGCAAATGTATTATCAGTATCAACCGATATATATTTTTCTACATTGGCAAACCAAATTTTAGAAAAAGTGTCATCATATTCAAGAACTGAAAAATACTTAGTCTTTACATTATCAACAGCGAAATTCACTTGTGCAGTATATTCAGTGTTTCCCGTATTCTCCAAAAGAATAACATTCTTATTAACTTTTTCAATACCATAAATCGCTTCCGAATTTCCCACGACAATAATTGTTTCAGCACCGCTTGCGCTTTTAAGTGCCTTCTTAAACATATCTTTCTTTTCCTTACTATCCAAAGAAAGTATAGGAATTATAACTGTTAAATCTTTCATGATTAATCTTCTTTTGTTTTGAGAACATTATTTTCAATATCAGCCTTCGTCTCTTTAAAATCATTAAGCCTACGCTCAATAAGTTCTTTCACATAAACCTGCTCAATTTCATTTTCTTGAGTTTCCTCACTATACAAATTATCCATCTTAGATTGATATTCATATACATCAGCAGGAATATCATCAAGCGTCCAACTTCTCACGGCAGAAGCAATCATTTGTGGAGCGTCATCAAGATTTTCAAACCATAAGACTGATTCCGTCAATTTGTTATCTTCAGTCATCCAATCCGATAATTCATCAGGTACCTTTGCAATGACAAGGCTTCCGCATCTAAGTGCCTCAAGGAGTGAATATCCAAAACTTGTCTTGTCATCAATCCATATAGTAATTGCTGCCTCTCTTAATGCCTCGGCAAAAGCCTCTTGGGAAAGTCCTCTTAAATCACGGAATGATACCCATTTATAAATCGGATTCTTCCAATAGAACGGCTTAACTATTCTATTTAAGTCACTTTGTTCTTTTGAAATAATATTGACTATAAGTTTTCTTGGAGCATCATTATTCCTGAATACTTTTTTAATAGAAGGAGAAACTATATGAGTACGTACTGTAGGAAAATAGTCTTTGATTTTAGATTCTTGAACCTTAGTAGTAACAATCGCATCTGTAATGTTTAGATTATCCAATGTTTGAGAAACCGGCATAAATTCAGTAACATTATTGCTGTTCTGTACAATAATAACTCTCTTGCAAGGAAGTTTTTTCGTTTGAAGCATCACATTTGCAAATATTTCCGGAATAAAAAGAAAATCACTTGGCGTAATCTCAACATTATCCTTTTCTATATTAGCATGAGGTAAATTTGCGTATTCTTCACCAAGCCAATCTCCAACACCAACAAAATCATTCTCTTGATGAAGCATAGTTACCTTATAACCCTTTTTATTCAAGACAAGGGCTGTCTGATATATATATTCAAGTGCGCTTGACGGATTACCTTTTGTATCAAGCACAAAAAAATACAAGTTAAAATTTTTATCTGAAAGCCTCGCAATATTTTCATCTACAATACGAAGCATTTCTTGCTTTGTCATTTCAGCCATTATATATTATATATTATATATTTATTATGATAATTCTTCCAAAATCCCCCATGTTAAAAGGGTATTGATTGATAAACTTAAGCCCACCGGCATATTTGTAAACGAAACATTTTCTGTATTGTCATCAAGAATTGATAGTATCAATGTCTTGACAAAATCATACAAAAGCATATCATTCTGCTGATTTGCATTGTTTCTTGTCTCCCTTTCGATTTTTTGTGATATGGTAAAATCACCCGCATCATCCGCTTCATAGGTCTGAACAATTTCTTGCTCTTTTTGATTACCCTGTAACGGAGTCATACATATTTCTTTAAGTTTATCCAAATTCAAAGCATATGTCCTATCTAAAAACGGAATCAATGTAGGAGTTTTCCCATCATCACTTTTTTCTTTCTTAAACATTCCCATTTAATAATATTTCTGTATTTTTAGGGTCAATCAAGAACGAACTAAAATCCTTATAGGTATAATCCGCCTCGAAATCTTTATTATATTCTGATTTAATTTTTATACTAATTTTCCCTTTTGGCTTGGTTGTTAACAAATCAGGATTCGCTGTGATTAACGCATCACATTTATCCCAAATGGTTATAGAATCCTTAGGAAAATAAACCTCCCTAATCTTGGTGCCTAATTTTGAAAGGAAAAAATAAGTGTTTCCAATAGATAATCCGTACTCTTTTGTTGACACAAACATAGTTTCAATATCCTCATCTGTATCAAGTTCCTTGATTGTTTTTTCAGTCCAATCATTAAGTTCCGATTCAAGTTTCCTTGTACAAACTCCGCATTTTCCAAATAATTCAAACGCATAGTCGTTATACACAAAATTATAATACGAATTATCACTTGTAAAAGGAAAAACCGCCCTTAAATCATTTGACCAAAATTCAAAATCAGTCAAATCAAATTTATGGTCATATCCCTCAATATAATATTTCACGAAATTGTTTGAAAAATCTCTTACAACATCGTTTAAATCTATTGCTATTTTCATTTATTTTTATTTTTAAAATAAAACATTATTTCAAATTTGTCAAGATAGTATCTATTAAATTATTAACGTCTATCTCTTTAGATTCTTCTTTTTGCTCTTTTCTTACTGCGGCAAACAAATCAACACTGTCTTTTTTGGAAGCCTTTTTAGCATATTTTTCATCAAGTTCTTTTGTCTTGAATTTCTCCGCCAAATATGTTCCGTCATTAAGGACATTACAATCAAAAGACATAACAAAACTTCCATCAAATATATTAATACCAACAAATTTTGCATCATTATATTTGAATAAGCAAACATCATCGGTATTCCACCCTTTATCTGAATACCACTCAAAACCTGTAACATCAGTTATATCCGAGCGGGTATCTTTACTTTCCCATATCCTATAAATGTTTGATATAAAAATTGCGTCTGTCTTTGAAAATTGCCCCGCAACAGTAGGTAAATACAAATCCACCATAGCCCTATTGTTTTTCAAATTGGTTCTTACAACCATTTTAGTTGCATATTTTTCAAGTTTAAATCTTGGGGTAAAATCCTTATTACGAAAAACAGTCAATGTAGTATCATAATCATGTTCATCCGATGGTAACAATGAAAGGTCTAATTCTTTATCAAATTGTCCTTGAATAAGATTATGTTTAAGAAAATGCTTATTATCTTGTATTGTTCGTAGTCTATATCCTTCTTCTTCATAAACAGGACTATGCTTCATGAAATCTTCTTTGATTTTCTTTTTGACAGTATCAATGCCGGAAAATTCTACTTCACCATTTTCATCAACAGTCATTTTAATTCCAGATGTATCATATTTATCCGCTTCCTTTAATACTCGGTATGATTTATCTCGCATTTCAATAACTGCTTGTGTTTGTTTTTCCTCAAGCATATCAGCAAATACACCGCCCGGCTTTACTTGTTGATTAATCTCTGTTCCGCCTAAAGCATCTTTTGGACCATTCATAACGGCATCAGCCCCCGCCATCCCATGAAAAAGCGAGTGCCAAGCAATAAGAAAATTCCTTTTTAATCTTTTCATAAATCCCATTATGCCAATTTATTAAGCCTTTCTTCAATTTCATTTATTATTTGATTATGTATCGTATTCATATGTTCAAATTTTTCATATTCATGAGAATAAGAATTAAGCATTCCGCTATAATCCCTAATCATATTCTCATATTTTCGGCATACAATACAAGCAGCCTTTTCATAATTAACAAGGTCTTGAATCGAAAGATGTATTAATTTAATAGTTTCATTATCTTTTACCATAATTCTTTTTTTTCTTTTAAAATAATTTTTAATACAATAAAAGTCAATTGTTCCTACTATTTATTATAAAATCATGTGATTATGGCTAAATTTAATATAAAAGAAGATAGACTTCAACAAATTATAAGTGAAAGTGTTGTTGAAGTTATTAAGGAAAACACAGAAAATGAAGATTTAGCAGGCTTTTTAGGAAAAATGTATCAAAAAGGAAGAAATTACGCCTCAGATTTTAAAAAGAAATTTAATGCCGCACGAAATGTAGAACGTTATAAGCATAGAGATTTTGACCCATATGCTGAATATGGAGAAGAAATGGCTAACAACGCCCGTAATTATGGTGCAAGGCAATATGCGACTGATATGTATAATAAAACCGTTGATAGAAATCAAAACGCCCGTCAATGGACAACTGATAAAAGTACCGGGAATCAGCAACAGAATACCCAACAGCAACCATTATCAACAACTCCGCAACAACAAGGACCAATGCCAAATCCCGATGTTGCTCCGCAGCAAAATCAACAACAACAAGCACAACAGCCAAATTTTCAGCAAGCAAATCTTAATCCATCAAGGAATAACACATATACACAACAAACACAAAATTCCGCAAAGGCTTTGGCACAAAAGAATGCACAATTCCTTACACAAAAAGGATTTAAATTTGTTAATGGACAATGGATATATACAAAAGACGGTTCTAATTGGCCGGCATTAAGAAGCCAATACCCAGATATTGTTCAAGCAGCAAAATCATACGCTTTTGCCACAAGAAAATTACAAGAGGCAAGAAAAACAAAATTAAATAAAATCATTTCAGAAACAGTTACCAAATATATCAAAGATAAAAAAAGGAGACTTTCTTAAGCCTCCTTTTCTTTTTTCTCATCGGTTGAGCCAAAACCTCCCGTTCCTCGTTCAGTATCCATATTGATTTCATCAACAAATTCAAATTCGGCAGGAATCGTCATTCCTATTTTAATCTGTCCAATTTTGTCACCAACCTTATATCGTGGCATATTTGGAAATACATGATAAAATACAGCCTTTGCCTCACCTCTATAAAAATAATCAAGAGTTCCATAAGCATTAGATAGAACCATTCCCGTTTTCCATACTGATGAACGGCATCTGAAATCTATGCTTAAATTCAAAACTTCAGATGTTCTACTTGATGTCCATTTATTCGCCCCTCTTGCAACAACATAATAACTGTCATCAAATTCATAAGCCAACCCCAATCCATATTCCCACACATTTGGAGCAACTTCTTTTTCAGAAACCGCCCATACATCATAACAAAAATCTCCCGGCTTTCCTTGTGTCGGAAGTTTTGCATTTTCATTTAATTTCTTTAGTTTAATCTTAACACTCATTATTTTTCAACATTTTTTGCTTTATTATATCTTTCTCTTTCAATCGCATATGCGAGTTCATTTGCCTGTTTAATAATAATGGCAAGTATTGATTTGAAAGGGTTTTTCGTATTATCTTCATCTCCATCAAGAATCTTGATAGCCTCATATTCAGTAGGAGTTAATTTAACCCCATTATTCAATGCCTCCAATGCGCTCCTTTCACCAGATTTAAGATTCCCTTCAAGTTTAGCAAATTCAAAAAATCTGCCACCTCTGATTTTCCAATCTTCTGTACATGGAGCATACATATATCTTTTAGACAAATGCATGATACAACAAACTTTCAACAATGAATTTTTATCAACTTGAAATGTTCCCGAAATCATCTTTGTCATACGTTCCGCAATTCCCATCAACATGTTGATATGCATCAAAAGAGCCCCCTTATAGGCAGTTCCGGCATCCTCAGATATTCCACACGGAGAAGAAAGAAGTTCATCATGAAGTTTATCCATGTCATAATAATTGTTTAAACCAAGATTGGTGAAGATTGTTGCAAATTGTGCCCATGCCTCATTTGCTTGTGTTTCCGCTAATACTAACATAAATTTAAGTTTTAATTGTTTGAAAATTTTCTTACTTAAAGATACAAAAAAATATTCAATAAGGCAAAATCCATTAAAACAAAAACCCCCGCATCACTGCGGAGGAAAAAGAAAAAATATGAAAAAATGGTTAGTATAACTAATTAGTTATGAGTTTAATATTGTTAATTGCGTTTGTAATATTACGTGTGTTGCTAATACTTTGTGTAGTATCTCCGGAAATTGAATTTTGGATAAATTCAAGTTCTTTAACAACATTTGCAAGTCTGCTGTCAATAGTTTGACTGTTATCTTTCATCTGCTCTTGAGTCTCATCACTTTCCCTCTGAACCATGTCATAGAAATTCTCAGTCACTCCTGTCTTGTTTGAATGGAAAATACCTTTAATTGAATTAATTAATTTATCAAATACGGTTTCTCTATTCTTTCTATTAAGGTCAGCATCAATTTTCTGTTGCTCAGTTTGTGCAGAAATAATAGCCTCAAGTCTATCGGTTTGGTCGTGGATAGCAGCTTCATTGGTTCTTGAAAATAAATCTATATGATGAGTTATCTGAAAAGTATTACTGATAAAGCCAACATCTGACTTGTATCCATATGTATCCTTATCTTTAATATCCATGTTGTTTTTTTAGTTTTTCATAAATAGTATAAACAATCGAAAAAACCTCTTGGAGTAAATCCAAGAGGCAAAACTAAAAAACATTATGACACGTTACTTTTGAATTATGGATTGATACCATTCAGCACGAGTTTTTGTCACGTTTCTGATATCATATTTATCTTTCACGGAATTATAAAGATTGTCTTGTAATTTAGTTATCAATTCCGGATTATCAATTAGTTTCTTGATAACCTTAACCCAATCTTTAGGTCGTTTTGACGGCTCAATAAGGACGCAGTTTCCCTCATCATTAATAATTCCACCTTTTTCAAACATATTCTTGCTTCCAATTGTATATGGTCCGAAATTAGTTGCTATGATTGCTGTATGAGTAAATCCTGCCTCAATAAATTTCAATTCTGATTTAACTTCATTAAACGGATTCGGGTCAAGCGGGGCAAGAAGAATATCTACATTTCGGTAATGTGTTGCATAATTATCAACATCTTTTGTCCATTCTCTTCTATAAGGCTCATTTTCCACTAATGGCCATTGAACACCTTTCAAAAACTTATGTAAAAAATCTTTATATGCAGGTGAACAAATTTTATAATCGTCAGTACAGGTTTTTTCATAAGAATACCATACAGATTCTGTTGGCTTAATCGGACGCTGACCGACCATAACACCTTGCTGATTAACAATATTCACTGTCCCCCTAAGGTCATAGCCGCAAAGAACAATTTGAATCTTATCAAGAATACCCATTCCTCCAAGCATGTTTGAGAATCCTTTAAGTTGCTCCATATCCTTTTCATGAGCAGAACCCATAACAAAACCAATACGGATTCTTTTGGATTCGTTCTTGATTGGAAGATATTGTTCTTCTTCCGGGTCTATTGCATTTGGATACACAAAAACATTTTTATTATATTTTCGTATCTTGTTTGCGAAAATTTCCGTGGTCGTGGTTACATAATCAAATCTTTTGATGTTCTCAATCATTTTCTCCGGAACTTTCATTGATTTGTTTGTAAGATAAAGAGGGTGCTGCGGACCAACGTCCCAATTATCATCAATATCCATTATGGTTGTGATTTTATGCTCCTTGCAATAATCAAGAAATTTCCAAAAAGTCTCCATATCATTATAGAGTCCCTTATGAATATGAATTATATCATATTTGTCAAAAGAAGCCAAATCAGCCCAATTCGGAGAATAATTTATCTCAACATTAAACTTATCCCCATAAAGTTTGTCCAATTGTATATGAGGATTAAGAGAACGGTGCAATCCGCACCCGAATTTGTCGCTTGGCACTACAAGCACATTATATTTTCTATCCATTATCTTCAAAATATTTAACAATTATGAAAGCAAGTCCTTTGCATCAAGATTATTATCATTGGCATATTTAATCGTTGCATCTTCCGCCATCTTCCCCAATGTGGTTTTCAAGCAATAATCTTTTGTAGCATAATCTTCATCAGTAGAATCACGAAAATTTCTTACAATATTATTGATAGCAGTATAATTTGATAAATAATCAGATTTAGAAGCATACAATCTCGTAGATAAGCCTAAAGAATTTGCATCCTTAGCATCTCTAACGTCACTACCCATATAGATAAAAGACCAATTATATTTGTCTTCCTGTTCCTTTATCATTTCTTTAACTCGTTCGGATTTATATTCAGTTGAAGCGTTTTCGCCGCCATCGGTCATAATTACAATAAGATTCTTTTCTGGACGTTCATCTTCGCTCATTTCCGCAAGACGCTTTCCTACCTTGTCTATAGCGGTTCCCACACCATCAAATAATGCAGTACAGCCACCCGGACAATAAACATTATCAATATATTCAACATTGTTTATATCCTTCAGCAAATAAACCTCTTTCACCTTATCAGCAAATTTATAATAAGATACCGCACAAGTACCATTTGTATTTTCTCGTTGCTCATCAACAACCTTTTTGAATCCGCCAATAACATCATCCACGGCGTTATACATACTTCCAGATTCATCAATCACAAAAACAATATGCACAAAGTTTTCTTTCATAATTCTTTTTTTATTTTACACAGAAAATAAGTAATAAAATTGTTAAAGTAAACTATTTATCTATGAAAAATTGTAGGATATGGCAAAAAAAACTCTCATATTGACAAAAAGGCAATTAGATGAAATTTGTGGCGGAGATTCTTCATATTTGGATGGTCTTGGCTCAAAGCCTGATGTGCCCAATAATTTTAGTAATGAAATAAGCGCCAGCGGAAGTATGGATAATGAATATCCAAATCCGACAACAACCGATGATATGAGAGATACCATGACTAATGATTGGAGAGGAAATGCAAAACTTGCCGGAATGGGTCCGATAACAGTTCATGAAATGACCAAAAAAGAATGGAATAATGTTTATCTTGACGAAGAGCGAGAACATGGAAATGAACGGTTAAAAGCCCGTCAATTTGGTGCTCAGAATGGTGAGGCAGGAAAATCTTACGGAGCGACAAAAACCGCACTTTCAAGGCTTAATACAGCCCAAAAAACCATTCAAACAGGAGCCACACCAGAAATTAAGCAAAAGGCAATGAACACCGTCAATCGAATGAAAAACAATTGGAATGGAATTGATTTAGCTGCAAACCAATACAATACCGCAAAAATGGTAGATAAGTCCATGCAGCAAAATAAAATTGGTTCAAAAATCACTTCCGCCCCTAAAGAAACAGGTAACGGTAAAGGGCATACCCCTCAAAATGGAATTATAACAAGATAAAAATCAAAAGATTATGCAAACTTGTCTTGAAAAGAAAGGTATAGAAGCAAGGCATGAAGCCCTTGTCAGAAATGATTATACACAAAATGATGAGTATTCAGTACTTCATCCAGATGCAATAAGTGATGGTGACCCGCTCGGTAAAGGAACCGGTGGTGGTCATACTCATTGGACTCCTGATTGTAATAAGCCATCAGCAATAGATTATCGTAATTTTGACACCATCAATGGCGGTGGTCTTTATGATATTGAAGGACGTAACGGGGTAGGCGGAAGAAATTTCCTTAAGAATATATCCCTTTATAATGAAAACTATGAATACGGCCCAAATCTTGTTGACACCTCGCTTAACGTAGCGGACGGACAAATTAGATTGTAATTGAAAAATGCCAAAAGAAACCGTAAATAAACAGCAGATGCTTAATGAAATAAGCCAATCTCATGACCAACGTATAATTGATGCAATTAACAAGGTCGTGAGGGTTCGTATGACTTATAATGACCGTCAAGACAATTTTGTGCTAAATTATGAAAAGACAAAACTTGTCGGTCCCGATAAAGGTAAAAACGAACGTTATATTTTACCAGTTGCTTATGGATTAACCAAATCTGGCAAAAGGGCAATCCGAGCATTTGAAACAGCAGGTTCCACAAGACGTGGTGTACCTCATTGGAAACTGTTTCTTCTTGATAATATTGTTAGTTGGGCCAACGGGCATAAAAGTTTTAAAAACTATGCGCAGCAATTAATTAATATGGGGCTTAATACACAAGGTGATAAAGGAATGACAACCTTATTTGCTATAACCCCAATTGCTGACAGCAACGTACAGGTTGCAAAAGATACAAATCCTATTGATTCCAACCCAATTTCAAAATCAGAGGTTTCCCCTACCCAATCTTTGCAGCAGCCTCAAACAACTGATAGGCAAAATTATGTTTCGGCTCAATCACAAAGAATTCCTACTATTGACAAAACACAATCAAACAATTATTTTAAGAATAAGGTTGAATCTCCTGATACAACACCAATAACAAAACAAGATGTTGCTACTGAGCCAGAGGTTAATAACAAAACCCAATCACAGCAGCCAACAAATGCAGAACAAGAGCCATCAATACAAAACGCTCCGGAAACAAAACCTGTAACCAAAGATGAAGTTGATAATCAGGAAAATAAATTGACATCAACGTTCAAGGATTTAACTGATAGAATGAATAACCTTTATAAGGACAATGACGAAAAAGAAATAGATTAAAATGGCAATATCAAAAGACAGATTGGCAGCGATTATAAGTGGCAAAGCAGCAAAGTTATGTTCATCTGAAAGCCAAAAGCAAATCAAGGCATTAGGAACTTCTATGTCAAACAGACTTGATGAAGCAACAATGCAAGGAGATGATATGGCAGCTCAATATGAAGCAATGTTAGGCTATAACAGTGATGAAAACTCAGATTCAAGAGATATAAGTTTCACATCAGATGACGTGCAATTGAGCAATCTTCCCGAACATATCAAAAAATCAATGCTTGAACATAACATTGACCGTAGTGGTCTTGGAGGAACCTCGGTTCTTGACAGTATGGGAATCAAACCTAAAAAAAATGTTAAGGTAACCCAAAGAACCCCTATCACAGAACAGCAGCAAATGCCTCAGCAATATGCAATGCCATCAGTACAAAATAATGTTGATTATAGCATAATAAGAGCGGTAGTAAATGAATGCCTTAAAGAATATTTCGGCAAACAACCATTAAATGAAGGAATCAGTGCACTTGAAACGGTTGCATTAAAAGGAAAAACAATCTCCTTGGTTGATAACAAAGGAAATATTTATCAAGGGAATCTGAAATTAGTCGGAAATACAAACGATAAGAAATAATAAAAAAAGGAAGGCCTTTAAAAACCTTCCTTTATTTTTTTCCAAAATGCTTTTTCCACCAACTCTTCCATGAAGGAAGGCATTCTTCAACTAAAATCGTACCCATTGCTCCAAAAAGGAGACCAATAATAAAAGTACAAACAAAATCAACTGCCATAGTCACAAGTATTTAATTCATCATTATTAACCAATGCATTAAGCCTACGCTCTTTTGCATCGAATATATCATAAATAGTTGCGATTGTGATGTCAGGATAATCTTTTGATACAAAATTTCCCGTTAACGGGTCAATATCAACAAGGTTTGTTACAGCCGATGGCAATATTCCTTCTTCAAAATTATCAAAATCTTCTGAATTCATCTTTCCGACCAATTCTTCAAATTTTTCCCTTACTTGTTGAATACCCAGTTCCTTTTCCCTTTCTTTTCGTTCATCATAATCTTTGGAAATTTTATCCCAATCCATATTACATTCATCAAGGAAAGGAATCTTCCATTCCGGATGCCTTTTCCAAAAGGCTATTTCCCTATCATCCATGGTCATCAATTGTTCAAAAGTATCTTGGTCTCCCGGCTTGTTTGGAAATCCGCTACACAACTCACATTCTTCAGCAGTGAAATATTGACGGTCATCAGGATTCGTAATAAGGATTTTATTTCGGATATTTGGATGAAAGCAAACCAAAAGCGGAGTTATACGTTTATTAAATGTTTCTATATATTTTGGAACATTATATTCCTCACCTTCTTTACAAAAAATATCGCTTTCAGAATCAATGATTTCCCTCGGCACAAGATGGCAATTAAGAACAATCTCTTGTTCTATTGAAATTTCAGGATGATGTTTCTTAACGTATTCATTTAATGAAAGTTTATGCTCTTTTGGGGCAAGTTTCCCATCAATGTTGTTTGCTTTATATTCTTTTTCAAGAACAGTTTTCATATCCTTTTTATCATTGAACATCCCATCGGTTCCATAATAATGCGTTACCGTTTTCAAATCAGCATGAGATTTTGATGTTCCATCGTTAATATAATAAATTGTCTCACCCATATGAACATCAAGATTGTTCCTTATGGCAAGTTCCATCCATGCTTGCCTTGATTTAGGACGTCCAGCCTTGGTGATAGTCTGACAATCCATCATATAATCCTTAATACTTTTCTTGATTTTTCCTTTGGAGGCAATTTGTTTAAGAGGAATCTGATAATTGTATATTTTTTCAATATATGAATAATATTCCTCTATAAATTCTTGTCCCTTTTGACGTTCAAGAAGTCTCACCCCTTTTTCAAGAAATTTGGCAATGTATTCAGGCATCTTTTTCGATTTAATAGTATTGCCGACCATTTTCACATCATTTGGAAAATCTTCCTCAGGAAAATAATCCGCATAATTTTTTCTACTAAAGTTAATTGTTGCTGCAACGATTTCATCAATGCCAAGCCCCATTTTATTTTTAGCATTAGGCGTATAATGTTTATCACACATGAATAAATCATTGAATTCAGCAACATCAGCTTTAAAACCGGTATAAGATTGTCCTTTTTTAGTTTCACGAGATAATCCCGGGCTAATATAAGGATTTTCTTCATTGTAACGATATTTCTTTGGTAATTGGAAGTTGAAGCCATCTGTATTTGAGACAATGTTATGCCCTAAGGCATTAACTACTGTACCGTCTAAAGAAATATCATAAACATATTCGTCTATTTTTCCTTTATTTTTTATTTTAACCATATAACTAATTTATAAGATTTTCTTTATTTTTCCAAATAAATTTCAAATTGCCACAATCATATACTCTATAATAACCGTTTCTTTTGCAAAATTCTTTTTCTGTCATATCTTTAGGGCATCCATATTTTTCAACTAAAATATTTTTTCTTAAAGAAAATCTATTTATACGTTTTAGCCCATTATAAGGAATATAAAAATAATTTTGAGGAGTAACTTTATCTAATTCAAATCCTAATTTAGTATAAAGATTACCTTTAGACCATCTTCTATCTGCATAAGAAATAATTTCTTTAGGATTATATTTTTTTATAAAATAAGATAACAATTTAGATGCCCCTCCTATTACATTAATTCCTATTTTATTACAAAAACGTAACATTTCATATGCTCCATTTTGAGATTTATTTCCAAGATTTTTCCTCAAATTACCAAATGTCATTACAGATATTAATTGATTATTATAAAATAAGCCTAAATTATATTTAGAAATGCAGTTTCCTTGTAAATGATTATTATCAAGAAATAATGAAGATTCTTTGTAAGAAATTTCCTTAATTTCACATTTTCTTGCAAAAATTCTATCATTTTTTCTTAAAAATCCACTTATTCGTGATTTACATATTTCTTTTTTGTTATTCCACTCATCTTCATATATTGTAATTAAAAAAATTCCCTTTTCTTGGCACAAATTAAATTTTTCTAAAATGTCTTTTTTATTTTTAAATTTATCAGAGTGCCATAATAATCCATTATACTCTATTCCAATTTTTAAAGAAGGGATGTAAATATCTAATTCTTTGCCATTCAATAATGTTCTATCATGCTTTATAATCTTATCATTGTAAATTTGAGATATAAATTCATAAATTTCATTTTCGCCTTTAGAAATAATATTTCCACATTTAGGGCATCCATGTCCATTAATTAACCCATCAGGTCTTGTTACAAAAATTCCATGCTCTTTGCCATTTTTTCCTATTTTATGGCAATATATTTCTGTTTTTGTTTTATTGTTAATATAATCTCCTACTATTTCATATTGTCCATTATATAATTTATTAAGGTCATTTTGAAAATCTTCTTTTGTCTTACGAAAATTTTTAAAATCACCTATTCTATTTTGTGCTTTTATTTTACCACATTCAGGACAACCTTGCCCTCTCAAATGATTATTTGCACATTGTTCAAATTCTCCATGTTCCGGACAAATAATAATAACTTTACTTCTTTTGTTTATATAATTAACTTTTGAATAATCATATTTATCCCCATGAATCTCTTTCGCCTTTTGAATAAAAGTTTCAGTTGTTCTTTTTTTTAATCCTGCACATAAAGGGCAACCATTACCATTCAAATGAGAATTTGGTACTTGCCAAAATTCCCCATGCTCCGGACATATTATACAAACTTTTGTATGATTATTTACATATTCAACCTTTGAATAATCATATTTATCTCCATGTTTCTTCCTTGCTTTAAGTATGAATTTTTCTTTAGTCATAATCATTCCTCCAAATATAACATAAGCAGCCACAATCATAAATTCTATACCATTTTTGTTTTAAGCAAAATTCTCTTTCACTCATATCTTTCGGACACCCATATTTCTCCACCAATATGCTTTTTCTAAGATTAAAACGATATATTCTTTTTCTTCCGACAATGTAATAATAATTTGGTTTTGATTCATTATATTTCATAAATCCTAAAACATCATACAAATGTCCTTCTGACCATCTTTTATCTGCATATGAAACAATTTCCTTTGGATTATATTTTTTGATAAAATAAGAAAACAATTTGCTTGCTCCTCCAATAACATTGATGTTTATTTTATTTGCGAACCGCAATAGTTCCATCTTATCTTCATTGTGACCGACAAAATGTCTTGATTTTCCAAAAGTCATAACCGAAATCAATTCATTATTAAAAAATAGTCCCAATCTATATTTGGAAACACAATATCCTTGCAAATGGTTTTCATTAAGAAAAGATTTTGCATCATTTGTTGAAATTTCCTTTATTTCACATTTTCTTGCATATATCTTATGCTCTGTCTTTCCAAATATATTTGAAAGCATTGATTTGATTATTTCTGATTTTTCCAACCATTCATCTTCAAAAATATGGAACAATCTTATCCCTTTTGAATTACATTCATCTGTTTTCCTTAAATGATAGTTTTTATCTTTGGCAATTTCTGAATGCCAATATAAACCGTTATATTCTATAGCAAAGTTTTCGGAAGGAACATATATATCAAGTTCATAATTTCCATCCAATATACCCTTACGTCTTCTTTGTACTTTATCTTCACCAATTAAATTGCAAAGATATTGATATATTTCATATTCACCTTTAGATTCAACCACCCCACATTTAGGACATCCTTGCCGTAAATCCACATGATTTGTTCCCAACTGTTCAAATTCTCCATGAATAGGGCATATAATCCTTAACTTATTGGATATTGATGAATAACTTTCGGGAATATAAGTATATTTCTCGTTATGAACAGCATTTGCCCTATTTTCAAATTCTTCAAAAGAAAGTACTCTTTCCCTATCACATTTTTCTCTTCCGCAGATAGGGCAACCTTGCTTTGCTTTTATATGATTATTGAATGCTTGATAAAAAACACCATGTTCCGGGCAAATAATCGGATATTTTATTCTATCATTTTTATATTCCGTTATCAATGAATAATCATATTTTCCATTATGAATTTCAGATGCAATTTTCTTGACTTCTTCAAGATTTCTTCTCTTCTTTGATGAAGATTTTATATATCTGCACTTAGGACAACGTTCTCCGGCTAAAAAATGCCCGGGTGATATTTCAAATTCACCATGCTCGTTACCATTTTCATCTTTATGATGACAATAAATTTTTATCTTTGTCTTATTATTCGCATAATGAACATCCTCAAATGATAACCCCTCTATATTAGGTAAAGTTTCAATCTTTCTCAAAAACTCTTCATTTGTATATCTTTTTTTACCTATACATTCCGGACATCCTTGTTTGGCATAAAGATGCTTTTCGATAGTTTTATAAAAAACGCCATGTTCCGGGCATATTATTGCAACCTTATCTTTATTGGATTTAAACTGAACCATGGAATAATCGTATTTCCATCCATGGATTTCCCTTGCCTTTTTAATAAATTCTTCTTTGGTCATATGCTAACTTTATTTATAAATATCAAAAGAACCAAAAAACGAATTAATCTTTTAGCAAAATGCACATTCTGATATATTGAAGTCCAGCCAAACAAGTTTTGGTATAAATCATTTGTTCCATTTGTTGCCTCATAAAAGTATCATAAAATATTTTCATAATATTTTTGTCAGAATTCAAAATTTCCATAGGAATTCTATCAATTAAGCCATATGCCACTTTTTCAGCAATTTCTTCGATTTCATTGTCACTAAGGTTTGGAATAATGCAATCACCTTCAATATCATTCTTATAATATTCCAATTTTGTATTTTCATTAATCTCAGACGGCTTAATTTTATTTTTATCCGAATCAAAAAGTGAATGGTCCTCAGTTACTTCTACCAAAGTTTTGTCATCAGCAACTTCATAAATGTCCTTATCTGTTTTATGACGATAAATATATGATGGCTCAACCCATCCACTACGGCATAAAACTTTATAAGATTTTGGAGAATAATCATATTCCCGTCCAAATTCATCTATCTGAATTTGTTTTTCATCAATAAGTTCTGAGATTGGCACAATATTAATTAATCCGCTATAATTATATTTCACAAACAATGGTGTATCACCCAAAAAAGAGTCACCCACAATTGGAGAATAATTATAATCTTCCCCCAAGCCATTCACAGTACCCATTGTAGAAAAATAATAAATCATAAGGCGCAAACATTGTCTACCAGTACAAGTGGTTCTTTCAGCACAATCAATACTTCCAAAAGGAAATACATTCGGTGCTCCGTAAGAACCAAAGAAACTATTTCCAAGTATCTTTAGGGGCAACTGTTTTTTATCGTTAGCTGCCGCTTCAGTTTTTGCCTTCATCATTTTTTTATTCAATTCTTTTCCTTCCTCTTTTGTTGAATATTCATGATTTTTAAGCATCTCTTTATATTTATCCGCAGCGTTGCCCGCTTCTTTCTTTAATTTTTTATATTTTTCTCGCTGAGTAAGAACATGTTCCAAGAAAAATAACATTGTATGCATAAGGTCTTTCGCATCAGATATGCCCCAAGTAAGGATAATTGATGGATAAAGTGAATTATAGTCAAATTTGGCAACATCAGGAACAAATCCTACCTTGAGTAGTCTTGAAAGTCCTCCGGTAAAAGTTTTATTTTCTCCAAAAGGAGGAATAGCCAAATTATTCTCATAACTCCAAGCAAGCATCAATGATTTCCATTGTCCTGCGGTTCCCATTGTACAACATTTTTGGAATGGCACGGGAAGCATCTTACAAATCAAGAAATTTGACGTATTATAACGTTGTTCCACTTTATCGCATTCCCAAAGGTCATCGAGAAGATAACGTTGAACAACATATCGTCCTGTTACAAGAGAGTATCCTTCAAGAATTTCATTTTTGGTATATAACTTAAATGTATCCCCCTCTTTTCCTTTTCTTAATCTATTTTCTTCATTTGTTTTATTAATGCTTTCGAGATAAGCATTATAAAGTTCTTCAGCAGTTACATCAGGATTATATTTACAATGGGTTCCACCTGAAACAGAACGAATATCATAATCATAATCTATTTGTCTTTGAAAATAATTCAAGTCTTTCAAAGGGTCAGCCTTAATAATATTTGGAATATAATTCGGGTCATAGATATACCAATCCCCGTCCGTTTGATTAAAAGCATAATGAGCCTCATTATCATTCCATATCTCAGAAATCCTATCACCCGGCACATATACACGGTCCGGTTTCACAATCTTTGAATATTTTGTAACATATTTCAAATTTGAAAACAACATGTTTGAATCCAATGCCTGCGCTCTACGAACGGCATGCAATGAATCGGTAACTATTGTTTGTGGAATAATTGTCTGATGAAAAGTTTCAATCTCTCCACCAAGTTTCAAAATGGTTTCCCTATAATTTTTGACAATTCCAACTCCGTCAAAGTATTTTTTTGACATTTCTTCAAATGATGTTCCAAGACGCTCACAGGCCCCTATTAGTATATTAAAGTCAAAGGCTTCTCCATTATAAGCAGTAATAATATCTGGACGAAATGTATATATTATTTTAAGAAACCTTTCAATGTTTTCAAGTTCAGAGGCATTTTTTTCTTCCTCTGAATTCCCTTCCGTAGAATAAACCTTTTCAAAGGTCATTTCTTCCCCATGATATTTAACCGGACGATTAAATCTGATACCAAATTGTTCTATTCTGTCTTTTTTGGTATCAAGTCCCGTGGTCTCCAAGTCAAATATCATTCTGAGACAATCATCATAATCCTCATACCCCTTAAACATTCTTTTACCCGTGGCAATCATATATTGTTCAATAGGTGTCACCACAAGATATTGCTTGTCATTTTTCTTTGACGTTGGCTGAGTGGTATAAGATGGCACAACTTCTTTTTCATTTTTCTTTTTACTCGGATATACGGGGTTGCCTACCCTTTTGAAAAATTCCAAAAATTTTGAATAACTCAATGGTTTTGTTGCCTTAAAAATATAAGTATATCCATCAAGTATTTCTTGAACCACTTCACCCTCAGTATTTGTTGTGTCAAGTTGCTCGCAACGAATTCCATATTGGGCACACAGTTGATTATATTTATCTCTTCCGATTTCTCCAATTTTTAGGCAAGCATTTCGGGTAGCCCACAAAAAAGGATAAAATGAATCTACAGAAATACATTTTCTATCTGATTCATCCCTATATATAACTTTAATAAAATCATCTTGATAATTATATTCAAAATTAACAATACGTTCCTGCGGATTTCGCCCATCAAGAAATGTAGATACAACCTCAGGTGTAATTGTTTTCTTAACAAAAGTTCTTGCCATAAAAAATATATTTGTTATAAAAATAGTTCTGTAAATTATAGTAATTTATTACAATTTACATTTCTTTCTTGTTTCAACCTGCCAC
>OIWU01001256.1_pt1 | contig 25971 bp, 20 predicted proteins | sample 1587711 | NCBI WGS metagenome assembly OIWU01 (sample SAMEA3888909, study PRJEB22519) | human gut metagenome | biome: human gut; feature: human-associated habitat; material: faeces | place: Denmark | collected 2010 | reverse complement strand
CGGTGCCGGACAGGTTCAGACCGATGAGGATGATGATGGGGCCGGTGACGATGGGCGGGAAGAACCGCATGACCTTCTTGACGCCCACCAGCTTGAACAGCAGCGCCAGCACCAGATACAGCAGACCCGCGATCACCACGCCGCCCAGCGCGTAGGGCAGCTTCTCCTCGCCGGTCATGGCGGCGAACTTGCCGGTGTTCAGATCAGCCACCGCCTGGAAGCCGCCCAGGAACGCGAAGGAGGAGCCCAGGAAGGCGGGCACCTTGAACTTGGTACAGACGTGGAACAGCAGCGTGCCGATACCGGCGAACAGCAGGGTGGTCTGGATGGACAGGGGCAGTCCGTAGCCCGTCACCAGAATGGGCACCAGCACCGTAGCGCCGAACATGGCGAACAGGTGCTGCAGACCCAGCAGGAGCATCCGGGGTATGCCCAGCTCCCGCGCGTCGTAGATGGCGTCGTGTCCGAGTTTTTTGTTCATGTGTTGTGACCTCTCTTTCTCGTTCCTCTGTGTATGTTGACTTTTACTTGCAAACAGCCTAAAAAAATGACCGGTGAAAAACACCGGTCAAATGGAAACAATATCAGAAACAAAAACAGAAGGAGCGTCCGTCCGCTTTTTCACAACAGTCTTGCAGGTCATGGCACGATCCTCCTCTCGATTTGTCCTGCCTATTATACGGGGCGCTCCGCCAAAAAGCAATACATGTCTGCTCCAATTCTGCGGCGGATACACAGAAGTGTTTTTGTTCGTATTGCACAAGCTCATTCACCCTGCTTATGGCTGCCATCGGCCAGCTTCAGCCGCCGCCGCAGCACCGGGCACACGCCCGCCGCCACGATGATCTTCACCGCGTCGCCGGGCAGATAGGGCAGCATCCCCGCCCACAGCAGCGCGGACAGCGTCATGCCCTTTCCCATGTAGACGTTGAGGATCAGCGCCATATAGGGCATACCCACGGCATACAGCACCGCCAGACCCGCCAGCGACGCCAGCGCCATCCGCCGGGGGTCAAGGCTCTCGCCCGCCGCGGCGCCCACCACCCACGCCGCCGGGATCAACCCCAGCAGGAAGCCGAACGTGGGCTGGAACACATAGCCGAAGCCGCCGCCCATGGTAAAAATGGGCAGCCCCACCAGCCCCAGACACACATATATCAGCTGGCTCAGCGCGCCCCACTTCCGCCCCAGCAGCAGCCCCGCCATGGCGGTGAACAGGTATTGCAGCGTCACGGAGCTGTACCCCATGGGGATGCGCATAAACGCGCCCGCCGCCGTCAGTGCGGCCAGCAGCGCCGTATATACCAGCTTGCGTGTGTTGTTCATGGCGGTCGCCTCCCGTGCCTTTCTTTGCCCCGATGATACTAAAAATCTCAGCACCTGTCAACTATACAGCTTGGCGGAAAAGTCCGAACGGACTTTTCCGCCAAGCTGCCTGCAAAATCTCAAAATTAAATACTATTTTTAATTTTGAGATTTTGGTCGCTGCGGCGGGTGATTGAACGCGAAAGGAAACCCTGACGGTTTCCTTACTATCCTTCCCTCCGATATTTGTGACCGGGCGGATTTATCGACAGACTATATTTACAAATACGGCTCCCGGTGGTAAAATTGGGTTTCCGATGAAGGGAGGTGCCGCCTGTGGCATGGGATATCCGACGCTGTGACGAAGTGGATTCCACCAATAACGTATGCAAGACGCTGGCCGCGCAGGGCGCGGATGACACGGCGGTCATCGCCCGGCGGCAGACCGCCGGGAAAGGCCGCCTGGGGCGCTCATTCCGGTCGCCGGAGGGCGGGCTGTACCTGTCCGTCCTGTGGCGCGGCTGCCCCGCTGGGCAGCTGCTCACCGTCACGCCGCTGGCGGCGGTGGCCGTGTGCCGCGCCATCCAGCAGGTCTGCGGCGCGGTGTGCGGCATCAAGTGGTGCAACGACGTGGTGCTGGACGGAAAAAAGCTGTGCGGCATCCTGACGGAGTCCTCCCTGCGGCCGGACGGCGGCGCGGAGTGGCTGGTGGTGGGTATCGGCGTCAACGTGGCGCAGACGGCCTTTCCGCCGGATATCGCGGACATCGCCGCCTCCCTTGCCACGGAGGGGTACAGCGTGTCCCCGGACACGCTGGCGGAGGTGCTGCTGGAGCAGCTGACGGCCATGCGGCAGGCGCTGCCCCATCCGCAGGCGTGGCGGGAGGAATACCGCCGCCGGTGCGTGAATCTGGGCAGGCCGGTGCGGGTGCTGCGGGGCGATGCGTCCCGACAGGCCATAGCGCTGGACGTGGATCAGCAGTTCGGCCTGACGGTGCGATACGAAAACGGCGAGACGGATACAGTCCGCAGCGGCGAGGTGTCGGTGCGGGGACTGTACGGATACATAGAATGAGGTGATACGAGCATGAACGCAAAACTTCTCGGTCAGCTGTTCCTCACCTTTGCCAAGGTGGGCGTCATGACCTTCGGCGGCGGCATGGCCATGCTGCCCATCCTCCAGCGCGAGGTGGTGGAGGACAAGGGCTGGGCCACGGATGAGGAGCTGGTGGACTACTTTGCCATCGGCCAGTGTACCCCCGGCATCATCGCTGTGAACACCGCTACCTTCGTGGGGCAGAAGCAGGCCGGCATCCTGGGCGGCATCGCGGCCACGCTGGGCATCGTGTTCCCGTCCCTTGTGATCATTACGGCGCTGGCGGGCGTCATCAACAGCTTTTCCCATCTGGCGTGGGTGCAGCACGCCTTCGCGGGTATCCGTGTGTGCGTGTGCGTGCTGATCTTCAACGCCGTGGTGAAGCTGCTGAAGGGCTCCGTCAAGGACTGGCCGGCGGCGCTGATCTTCGCGGCGGTGCTGGCGGCGGCGCTGCTCACCGACCTGTCGCCTGTCATCTTCGTGGCGGGAGCTGCGGCGCTGGGCATCGTCATCCAGAACTTCATAAGGAGGGCGAAATAATGCTGTACCTCCAATTGTTTTGGGAATTCTTCAAAACCGGCCTGTTCGCCGTGGGCGGCGGACTGGCCACCTTGCCCTTCCTGCAGGATATGGCCGACCGCACCGGCTGGTTCACCCACGCGCAGCTGGCGGATATGCTGGCGGTGTCGGAGTCCACGCCGGGGCCTATCGGCGTGAACATGGCCACCTATGTGGGCTTCACCACCGGCGGCGTCGGCGGCGCGCTGGTGGCCACCATCGGACTGGTAGCGCCCTCCGTCATCGTCATTCTCATCGTGGCGGCGTTCCTGAAGGCCTTCCGCAACAGCAAGTGGGTCAACGCAGCGTTCTACGGCCTGCGCCCGGCCTCCACCGCTCTGGTGGCGGCGGCGGGCATCTCCGTGGTGCCCATCGCCCTGCTGCACAGCGGCATGACCGGCTTCGCCGCCCTGAACTGGCCGGCCATCGCGCTGGCGGCGGTGCTGCTGGTGTGTACCAACTGGGTGCCGGTGGTAAAGAAGTGGCACCCCATCGTGTTCATCGGCATCTCTGCGCTGGTGGGCGTTCTGCTGAAATTCTGAGCAAAAAAAGGAAGCGGTGCTGTGCACCGCTTCCTTTTTTTTACAGCCCCGCCACCAGCAGCGCGGCGGCGGACAGCGTCCCCACCGCCAGCGCGTAGGGCGTGGTGGCGCGGATGATGGTCAGGTTGGACACGCCGGAGCCTGCGGTGGTCATCAGCACCGCGTCGGCGTAGAAGCACAGACTGTACCCCAGCGTCACGCCGCTCATGACGGCGGCGATCATCAGCGGTGCGGCCACTCCCGCCGCCAGCCCCATGGGGATGAACACCGGTATGGCGATGGTCATCACCGCCCAGCAGCCGCCTACGGCGAACACCGTCAGCGCCACCAGAAGGAACGCCAGCGGCGCGATGAGATACGCGGGCACGGCGCTGCCGATGCCGTTGATGAGAATGTCGAACAGCCCCAGCGCACGGTTGGCGTCGCTGAGCATCAGCCCGAAGCCCACCACGATGGCGATGCTCACCATGCCCTTGGCGCCCGCAAAGAAGTGGCTGAAATATTCGCCCACCGTCATGCGCCTCCGGAGCACATACAGCAGGAACTGTACCACCAGCGCGATGATGATGCCGTGCAGCAGGTCGTTGTCGAAAAGGACGGTGCCGCCCACCAGCGCCGCCAGCGGGATAATGGCGTTCCACGCGGAGGAGACGTTGTCCTCGTCCACGTCCGCGATGTCCACCAGCTTTTCCGCGGAGCCGGACTGCTCAAAGGGCGCGCCGCCGGACGCCACCCGCCGGTACGCCTGCTTCAGCCCACCCACCTTGGGAAATGCGCCCAGCGCCAGCAGCAGGCTCAGCAGTATCATAGCCAGCGGATAGAACATAAACGGCACGGCGCGCAGATAATCATCGAAGCCCAACCCAAAATCGGAGATCAGCCCCACGCTGAAGGCCGTCCAGCTGGTGAACGGCACCGTGACGCACAGGCAGCAGGCCATGATGTTGGTCTGCACCGCCAGATGCTCGCGGGGGATGCGGTTTCTGTCGCTTACGCCCCGCAGGGAGATGGTCACCGTCAGCGCGTTGAGGTACTCGTCCACAAACATGACCACCGACAAAAGCCACGCCAGCAGCAGCGTGCGCCGGGGCGTGGAGGCCACCTTTGCCAGCAGGTCGCGGAAGCCCATCAGCCCACCGGAGGCCTGAAACAGAGCGATCATGCCGCCGAAGCTGATGATGACGCAGAGGGCAAACTGATAGGACGAGCTTGACAGGGTGGCGTACATGGCCTCGATGGTGCCGGTGATGAACCGCTCCCGGTGTACCAGCACCATGGCCAGCAGGGTGGTGAGCACCATGGCGTCCGCCATCTTGCGGCTTTTGAGCGCGTATATGATCAGAAACAGCAGCGGTATAAACGCCAGAACGGTGTGCAGCATGGTGTACTCCTTTCTTCGCCTCCGCACAGGCGGTGGCCACAGTGGAATCCGTTTCCCGGATGCCGCATTTGGCCAGAATGGACGTCAGTCCGGCAAACAGCGCCGAACCGAATGCAAGCAGTATCCACATGACCCGTCACGCTCCTTCTGTGCGGTACCCTGCATATCGATTATATCCCGCCGCAGCCGGTAATGCAAGGTGTGCGCGGACAAAAGAGGACAGCGCCCAAGACCTTTGACGTGGGCATCGCCCTCTATGCAGGCATGGCGGCGGGCGGCGGCGGGCGGCGGGCAGCGGGAGAGGGAAGGCGCAATTGCAGTGCAAGTTACGTACAAGTTATGTACAAGTTATGTACATTTTATATGCATTTCCTCTTGCTTTTTTCAGCATTGTATGGCATAATGGTGGTATACGTGCCATGCGGCGAAAATTCGTTCCCCTGAGGTGCGCGCGGGAGAGCGCGGGGACGTGAGGAGGAAAAGGAGAGGACTATGAAACGACGTATCGTAAGCGTACTGATGGCTCTGGTCATGGCGCTGTCGCTGCTGCCGGTGCAGGCACTGGCGGAGGACGCAGCCGTGGGGGAGCCGGTAACGGAGATCAAACAGGCGGAGCAGATCGGGGAGGGCAAAGAGCCCGGCGACCCGGAGGAGCAGACCGGGGAGGGCGAAGAGCCCGGCGACCCGGAGGAGGAACAGGAGCCGGGGGAGCCGGGGGAGCCGGAGGAACCTGTGCGGGAATTTGTACAGGGAGAGGCACAGCTGACGGTGTCCACGGCGGCGATGGCAGCGGGCACCGCCGGAGAGAGAACGGTGCCCAGCGAATTTGACGAGAAGCGGAATGCCGGTGGTACCCTCACGATGCAGAACGACGTTGACTACGGCGGTTCCATGTCGGTGGGCGCCAACCTTACCATCGACCTGAACGGCTATGTGCTGAAAATGAGCGGCATTAAGGTGGAAAAAGGCGTACACCTGACCATCAAAGACAGCCGGTCTGATGCGGAGCATAAGTTCACCCCCAACGATGACGGCCTGTGGGTGCTGGATGAGCAAAACGGCACAAAGATCGTTAAGGGCGGCGTCATCTACGGCGGCAGCGCTGAAAAAGGCGGCGGCGTGTACGTGGCGGGCGGCGGCACGTTCACCATGACCGGCGGCAATATCGTGGGCTGTACGGCCTCCGCCACCTTTCAAGCGCGGGGCGGCGGTGTGTACGTAGCTGAAAAAGGCACGTTCACCATGTCCGGCGGCAGTATTGCGGGCTGCACGACGGTGGGAGGTTATTCTTATGGCGGCGGCATATACAATGAAGGAACCGTCAATTTGTCCGGCACGGCGGAGATCCGGGACTGTCATGCAAAAGACAGCGATGGCGATGCTGCATTTGGCGGCGGCATTTCTGACAACGGCGAAGCTTTTCAGATCAGCGGCAATGTGAGGATCACCGGCTGTACGGCCAGCGGTGGTGGAACGGACGCCGTGAGTATGTACACCGGAAGTGTCATCAGCGGCGGCACGTTTGACGGCTCGGTGCAAAACACGGGCACGATCAGCGGCGGTACCTTTAACGGCAGGGTGGTCAACAGCAACAAGATCACCGACGGTATCTTTAACGGCGAGGTGGTCAACGACTACGGCACGATCACCGGCGGCACGTTTAACGGCGTGGTGACAAATTACAGCACGATCACCGAAGGCGCGATCAGCGGTATCACCGTGACCTACAAGGCCAACGGCGGGATCTACGCCACGCAGATCGTGCCCAGCGGCAGCACGGCCATCAAGCCCGTTGACCTCGCCAAGCACGGCTACACCTTTGACGGCTGGTACACCTCCGACGGCGCGCAGTGGGACTTCACCACTGCCGTCACCGAGAACATTACCCTCACGGCTCGCTGGACACTCAAAGCTCAGGAGGTCTCAAACGAGCCGGAGCTGACCGCCGCACTGGCGGACAGCGCCAACGGTGTGGTCAGGCTGACGGCGGACATCACCATTACGGCGGGGCTGAAGATCACCCGCGATGTCACCGTGGATCTGAACGGCTATGTGCTGCGCTATGACGAGGCGGCGAACCCGGACAGCATCTTCCGCGTCACCAGCGGCAGCACCCTAACTCTGACCGACAGCGCCCCCACGGCGTCCCACAGCGACGCATCCCTTCCCGCAGGCGGCCTCATCACCGGCGGCAAGGGGTTTAAGTATGACAATGGCGCGGGACAGTCCTACACTTACTATGGCGGCGGCGTGTATGTGGAGACGGGCGCGTCCTTCGTGCTGGCGGGCGGCACCATCTATGCCTGCGGCGTCCAGAGCGGAGCGCAGTCCGCGTATGGCGGCGGCATCTATGCCGAGGGCGGCTCCGTCACCATGACCGGCGGCACCATCCGGAACTGCGCTGTCTCAGCCGATTACGGTGCCAGCGGCGGCGCGATCTATGCCAAGGCCGGCTCCGTCACCATGTCCGGCGGCGTCATCAGCGGCTGCTCTGCCAAGGACGGCGGCGGCATCTTGACATCCGGGTGTACCGTCCGGATCACCGGCGGCCGCATCGAGAACTGCAAGGCAAGCGAACACGGCGGCGGCCTGTATATCGGCGGCCATGCAGACCAGATATCTGTTCTGGACGCTGCGATCTCCGGCTGTGAGGCGAAAAACGGCGGCGGCGTGGCCCTGATGAGCTTTGCTGAGTTGGAGCTGGGGGAGAACGCCCGCATCACGGGCTGCACGGCCACCAACGGCGCCGCGGTCTATATGGATCTTGGCTCGACCTTTACCGTCAACCATCCCGGCTGCTTCCTCTATGCCAACGGCGGCCGGGTGGAGGGCACGGTGTATGTGGGAACGAACAAGATTGGCACAAAAAATAACTACTTAGACTCCGTAAAGGCCACCGACGCCATCGACCACACGGACGGGAAGCCTACCACGGTCTTCACCGGCGATGTCTACTGCGAGGGCGACATCCGGGGCGGTATTTTCCATGGCAGCGTCACCGTGACGGACTCTAATGGGAACATGGGCACAGCGTGGGAGAAATTCTGCAGCAACCTCTCCGGCGGCACGTTCTACGGCCCTGTCACCACGGAGTGCCATGTCTCCGGCGGCACATACTATGGCGGGCTGACTATGGAAAAGAACGCAAAGCTCAGCGGCCAGCCCATGAACACCGGCACTGTGATCAATGACAAGACCAACATCCCCAACCCCAACGGCACGCCCGTCACCGTGATCTACAAGGACGGCAGCGACGAATACGCAAAGCAGATCGTCCAGACGGGGGAGAAGGCCATTGAGCCGGATGTACCCAGCAGACAAGGTTATCAGTTCACGGACTGGTATCTGGACGACACGAAGTATGACTTCGACACCGCTGTGACGGAGGACATGACCCTGACAGCCAGATGGACAGCAAATCAGTACACCATCACCTTCGACACCGACGGCGGCAGCGAGATTGCGCCCATCACGCAGGACTACGGCACGGCGATTAAAGCCCCCGCAGCTCCCACCAAAACCGGCTATACCTTCATGGGATGGAATCCGGCGCTCCCGGCCGCCATGCCCGCCGGGGATATGACCATCAAGGCGCAGTGGGAAATCAACCGGTACACCGTGACCTTTGACACGGGCGGCGGCAGTGAGGTCGATGCACAGACCGTGGCCTACGGCGAGAAAGCCAAGACCCCCGCCGACCCCACCAAGACCGGCTATACCTTCGCGGGCTGGGAGCTGGGCGGGAACGCCTATGACTTCGCCGCCTCCGTGACGGAGGACATGACCCTGACGGCCAAGTGGAAAGACAGCGAAAAGCCAACGGGCGAAATCAAAATCAGCAAGAACAGCTGGAAAGCGTTCCTCAACAATATCACCTTCGGGCTGTTCTTTAAGGACACGCAGACGGTGACGATAAACGCCGCCGACAACAGCGGCGAGGCGGTTACGGTTGAATATCTGCTGTCCAATAGGGAGTTGACCAAGACGGCGCTTGACGGCATGACCTTCACGGCGTACACCGCACCGTTCAGCATTGCCCCCGATAACGAATACATTATCTATGTGAGACTGACCGATAAGGCGGGCAACACGGACTATATCTGCTCGGCTGGCATTGTGCTGGACGGAACAAGCCCCGTAATCAAGGGCATAGAAAACGGCAAGACCTACTGCGAGGCGCAGACGGTCACGATCAACGAGAAATATGTGGATACCGTCACCGTAAACGGCACGGCGGTCACGCTTAACGAAAACGGCGGCTTTACCCTTGCTCCGGCAAACGGCGGGCAGAGGATCGTTGTCACCGATAAGGCGGGCAACACCGCCGAAATGACCGTTACGGTCAACGACGGGCATACCTACGGTGAATGGACATCCAACGGCGACGGCACGCACACCCGCAGATGCACGGTAGACGGCTGCACCGGCTCCGAAACCAAGGACTGCTCCGGCGGGACGGCGACATGCACCGAAAAGGCAAAATGCAGCGTTTGCGGTGCCGAATATGGCGATCTCAACCCTGCCCACCACGCGAATCTGGTGAACGTGCCCGCCAAGGCCGCCACCACCAGCGCCGAGGGCAACATCGAATACTGGCACTGCGGCGGCTGCGGCAAGTATTATAAGGACGCCGCCGCGCAGGACGAGATCAAGCAGGAGGATACGGTCATCGCCAAGCGGCGGGTGTACTACGCGCCCAGCCTCTATCCCGTGCGGAACGGCACCAACCCGCCCAGCGGGACGGAGTATTCCGGCGGCGTTTACGGGCTGATCTTCCGCGCCGCCGTGTCCGGGATCACGGGCGTACAGGTGGACGGCAGAACCATCGGCAAGGGCAGCTACACCGTCGAGGGGAGCTATCCCGTGGAGCTGTATCTCAAGGCATCGTACCTGAACAGGCTGGCCAAGGGCAGTCATACGCTCACCGTCCTGACGGACAGCGGGAGCCTGACCGCGGCGTTCACCGTGGGCAGCGGCAAGAGCAGCCCCACCACCTTTGACGCGGGCATCACGGTCTATACAGCGGCGGCGGTAACGTCCCTGACGGGACTGGAGCTGCTGCGCCGCAGACGCAAGGAAGAGGAATAAGCGGAGATAAAAAAGCGCCGGCCTTCGGATATGTCCGAAGGCCGGCGCTTGAGACTGTCAGTTTGTGTTTTCCGGCGGCGCGGCGCCGTCCGCCTTGTCTGTGATGGTGGGAATGAACGCCTTAGCCAGCTTGCCGTGACCTCTGTGCTTGATGTAGAAGTAGCCGATGGTGCTGAATACCACCGCACCGATGAAGTTCACGAACAGATCCTTCATGGTGTCGTACAGGCCGATGTCCAGATAGCCGCCGAAGCCCAGCTCCTGCCCGTTTACCTGCACCGATGTGATGCCGTCGATGGTGACGGGAATGTTGCTGTTGGTGGGATCCAGCATCACCGAGGTGATGGAGTTGACCACGGTGTCCTTCTGCATGTCCATCTGGAACAGCCGATCCATGCCGAATTCGAAGAATTCCCACAGCACGCCCACCGTCATGGAAAAGCAGAAGGCCACCAGCGCCACATAGATCGGGGACAGCTGGAATTTGATGCGGCTGTTGCGGTTGAGAATGTCGATGAGCGCAAAGCCGGTGGCGGCGCACAGGAAGCCGGTGGTGGTGTGCAGCATGGTGTCCCAGTGGTGGAACGTGATGAAATAGCATTTCAGCTCGCCCAGTATCTCCGCCGCGAAAATAAACAGCAGAATGATGATCTCCAGCGTGGACGGCAGCTCGATGCCGAAGTTCTGCTGGATGAAAAACGGCAGCATGAACAGCACCAGCACCAGCAGGCAGATGAAGGCGCTCTCGTATTCGCCGCGGAGGATGGAGGACACCAGCGTGGCCAGCACGATCAGCCGCAGGATCGTGTATACGGCGAACACGGAGGGTTGGCGGCGGATGGCGGCCTTCAGCTGCGCACCGGTGCGGCGCGGCGACTTGTCAGATGGCTTTTTCATGTGTGGTCACTCCTTATAAAATTGCCGCATGGCGGCGATGAGCCGGGGGTAATCCTCTGCGCCCATGACCTCCACCGCTGCGTGCATGGCCAGCTGCGCAAGGCCGATATCCACGGCGCTGACCGGCACCAGCGTGCCGGCGATGCTGCCCAGTGTGGAGCCGCCCGGCAGGTCGGAGCGATTGGCCATGGTCTGTACCGGCACGTCCGCCCGGCGGCACAGGGCGCGGAAGGCGGCGGCGGAGCCGCCGTCGGTGGCGTAACGGCGCGGCGCGCTGAATTTCAGCACGATGCCGCCGTTGAGCCGGGGCGCGTTGTCCTTGTCGCTGAGCTCCGGGTGATTGGGGTGGATGGCGTGGGCGTTGTCGGCGGACACCAGCATGCTGCGGGACAGCAGCATCTGATAGCCCTCCTCGTCCACGTCCAGCGCACCGGCGATGCGCCGCAGCACGTCCCGCAGCAGGGTGGAGGCGGCGCCCTCCGGCGTGGCGGAGCCGACCTCCTCGTTGTCCAACAGGCAGAATACCGGCAGGTGTGCGCCGCCGCCGCTCTCCAGAAATCCGTGCAGGCAGCCCCACACGCAGGCCTGATCGTCCAGCCGGGGCGCCATGAACAGCTCGCCGCTGCTGCCCAGCAGCGTTCCCGGCTGGCGGCAGTATACCAGCAGGTCGCTGCCCAGCACGTCCTCCGGGCGCAGCCCGGCGGACTCCGCCGCCAGGGTCAGGATGTCCGCCGCCCCGTCGCTTCCGGCCAGCGGCAGCGTGTCCACGTTGGCGCGGTACTTGACGCCGTCGTTGGCGGCGCGGTCGAAGTGAATGGCCACGCTGGGGATCACCAGCAGGTCGCGGTCGATGTTCACCAGCGTCTGGCGGAGGACGCCGTCCTCCTCGGTGAACAGTCGCCCGGCTACCGACAGCGGCCTGTCGAACCAGCTGGACATGCGCAGGCCGCCGTAGACCTCCGTGTTCAGCCGCAGATAGCCGCCGTCCCGCAGGGCGGCATTTTCCTTCAGCTTGAAGCAGGGGGAGTCCCCGTGCGCCGCCGCCAGACGGAAGCCCGCCGGGGCGCGCTCCGGTACCCGGAAGGCGATCAGGGCAGAGCCGCCCCGCGTCATGTAATATTTCCCGCCGGGGCGCAGCTGCCAGCGCTGCCCCTCGTCCAGAGGGGCATATCCGGCCGCCGCCAGCAGTTCTGCGGCGGTGGCTGCCGCGTGGTAGCAGGTGGGGCTGCGCGCGATGAGCTGCGCCAGTGTGTCGATGTATGTCCGTTCCATGGTGTTCCTCCTATGCCCGGTGCCGGGCGGTATGTGGTAGTTTGTTAGGCGCTCACTCCGCCAGCTCCAGCACCACCGGGCAGTGGTCGCTGCCGGTGACCTCCGGCCAGATGTCGGCGCTTTTTACCCGGGGCATCAGCCGCCGGGACACGATGAAGTAGTCGATGCGCCATCCCGCGTTGTTCTCCCGGGCGTGGAAGCGGTAGCTCCACCAGGAGTAGGCGCCGGTGCGCTCCGGGTACAGGGCGCGGAAGGTGTCCACAAAGCCGCTGGAGAGCAGTTGGGTCATCTTCCCGCGCTCCTCGTCGGAAAAGCCGGGGTTCAGCCGGTTGGTTTTGGGGTTCTTCAGGTCGATCTCCTGGTGCGCCACATTCAGGTCGCCGCAGTAGACCACCGGCTTCACCGCGTCCAGCTCCAGAAGGTATTCCCGTAGGTCGTCCTCCCATTCCATGCGGTAGTCCAGCCGCGCCAGCTGATCCTTGGAGTTGGGGGTGTAGCAGCATACCAGCCAGAAGTCCTCAAACTCGGCGGTGATGACCCGCCCCTCGTGGCGGTGGATGTCTGCGCCGAAATCGTAGGTGACGGACAGCGGCTCCCGCCGGGTGAACACGGCGGTGCCGGAGTAGCCGGCCTTGTCCGCGCTGTTCCAGAACATGTGGTAGCCCGGCAGGTCGAACTGCGCCTGCTCCGGGCGCATTTTCGTCTCCTGCAGGCAGATGATGTCCGCGTCCGCGAAGGCGCAGAAATCCAGAAAGCCCTTGCCCAGACACGACCGCAGGCCGTTGACGTTCCATGAGATCAGACGCATATCAAGCGCTCCTTTGTCTGTTGTTTTCCCCAGCATACCATATTTTCAGGCGGGACACAATGGTGGCGGAACGAAAAACATTTTGAAAAGGAAAAACTGAAAAATTTGCGGCAGGACACTTGCCTTTTTCAGAAAAGAATGGTACAGCATGGTCGCTGGAACCACAAATTAGTGGGCAATTGACGCAATGCGGGGGATTTGGGGGATCTGCGTGCGGATCAGAGCCGCACAAACGGGGTCAACCGAATACCGGGTGCAGCGTTATGCTGCGGATGCGATCAGGCACTGTGTCGTCAGATGACTGTGCGCGGAGTGTGTGCTGTGAGGTTGGAAAAGTAAACCATACAAACAAATGGAGCCTGCCGCGAGGCAGACTGATCGAGCCCAGGGGTGAAGACCGGATAAAGGTCTTTACCCCTGGGCGCGTTTGTGTGAAAATTTAAATCAGCGGCATTGTCTTTCGATGGATGCTACCGTAAAAGTTACTGATAATTGACTGAATAAGAATAAAGCGCAGCGTAATATACCGTATTTAGGGCGAATTGTGCAATATGCACAAAAACTGCTTGAAAAGTTCTATATGTAATTTGCGGCAAAGGTCTTGCAAATAATAACATAATATGGTTAGAATTTTGTTGGTTTTGCGGGATTCGGGGGGAATTTTGCCGCTCAGGACCCTACAAGGCGAAAATTTCCTGATTGGATAGGGGTGGATCACAAATGCAAAAGATACATGTTACCAAAAAGATTCTTTCTGTGCTTTTGGCCGTTGTTCTGCTTTGCGCCGTGCTGCCTGCCCGTGTAACGGGTGAGGAGCCGGCGCTTTTTCGTGTCGCGCTGCTGTACAGCGATACCACCAATGCGGAGGGAGGCAGCGTCAAGGTCGCTTTGAAGCTGGCGTCACAGGATGAGAATGATGACAGCTACAACGCGTACCACTTCGTGCTGCGCTATGACAGCGAGAGGCTGGGCTATGGGGGAATTGCAACAGCCGGTGAGGCTATGCCGGAGATCGTGGAGGACAGCAACGGTACGTTGACCATCGCGGGATACGGTGAACAGAGAATCGGACAGTCTTTTGTTGTGACGCTTAACGTCCGGGCGGTGGGCGATGCGCAGGTGACGTTGACGGAGGCCTATGTGGATCGCGGTGTCAATGCGCTGAGGGATGCCCGTGCCGCCGATATCTCGACGAGCACCGTGACCATCCACGCGGGTGGCTGCGCCGTGGAGCTGCCGGATGTGGAGGGCATCAGCGGCGCGAGCTTCGTCCTGAAGGGGCAGGACTACACCTTCTCTGCCCCGGCAGGGATGGACTACGGCTTTACCGCCGAAATGGACGGGCAGGCGGTCGCTGTGGAGGACAACGGCGACGGAACGTACACGGTGAGCGCTGTTACCGGCGATCTGGTGATCTATGCCTCTGAACCCGTTTCCCGGACGTACACCGTAGAACTGACCGGCAGCGGTCAGGACGATGTGGTGCAGTGGTCGTCAAAGGCGACGTTCGGCAACGACTATATCTTTTCTGTGAACCGCGCCAACAACTATGATTACGCCGTGTCCGTCACGGTGGGCGGCCGCCTTGTGAACCCCATTGCCAACGGCAGCACCTACACCATCCCCGGCGGGGAGATCACCGGAGACGTGGTCATCACCGTCATCAAGGCGGCGCAGTCCGGTACCACACAGGTGGTGTTCGTGGGCAGCGGCGCGGCGGATGTGATGGACGGCAAGGGTAGTTATCAGGCCAAAAATGACAAGGAATTCCAGTTCTTTATTGATCCGACGGACGACTGCACCTACACCATCAGCGCCCAGCGAAGCGGCCGCACTGTGACCTTTGAAGCCATGGAGCGCGAAAACTGGTATCGTATCCCGGCCTCTGAAATGACCGGCGGCATCATCACCGTGACGGTGACAAAGACCCAGCAGCCGCGGATCAGCGTTACTGCCAGTACCTTTGTAAAACGGGACGGCGACGAGGTGGTGCTGCTGAAGGCGGTGCCGGGGACGGCGCTGCCCGCCGGCAAGGGGCTGTATTACGGAAGCCAACCTATGTTCTGGTCGCAGGAATACGGCGCCTATGTGTGGCTGGCGGCGACAGCGGACAGCCTTCCCAACACGGTGTCTGCCGCTCGGAAGCAGATCACAGTTGGCGCCGGGTCGTCCACCTCTCTGCGGTACAGCGGAGACGTCAACGGCAGCGGAACGGTGGATATCAATGACGCACAGTACATTTACGAGCTGTACCACGCCAATCTGTATGCAGATACCGCGGGTGCCGGCAATGTGCTGCAGCTGCTTACATGTGATATGAACCGCGATGGACAGATCGCCGTGGATGATGCCCGCGTTGTGGCTTATAAGCTGATAAGCCGGTAGTGTAAAAGAGCAAACAGAACAGCGCTGTCTGATTTGGAACCAAATCAGACAGCGCTGTTTGTTGTCAGGGTTATTCCCACTCGCTCCCGTCAAGCCTATTCTAAACAGGTTTGCTTATGGGATTTAGTACAGATTATTTGTATTGCTTTCATTATTCAGGTAGCATGGGCTATCTGATTTTTTGTTGCCATAGCGTTGCCACAACATTAAACCCGTTCAGATAGATTTCTCTCTAACAATGTCCTTGATATATCTGGAAGGATATTGAGTTTTTATATCTCCCCAGGGCATACGTTTTCTCGCCGGATATGTCATATAACATAGCCTTTTTGCTCTTGTGACGGCAACATACATATTATTCATTTCTTGCGAAAGCTGAGAACCACCAGTTTTTACCGCTCTGTAGTCCGGAAAAGTTCCCTCGCTCAACCCAATAATAAAAACAACATCGAATTGTAAACCTTTTGACATGTGGGCTGTCAAAAGGGCAATACCGTTGTTATCTTCAATCTCTCTTGTCTTACCCAAAGAAATCTGATTCCTAAAAGACGTTAGTGTGCGATTCTCCTTAGGAACAAACATGCAATACCTACTCCAATGGTTACGCCATTGTTGAATATCCATAGAAATAAGGTAACGCTCATCATCATCGAATGAGGGCAAAATGTTCTCTATGCAATTCAAAGCTGTGCTAAAATTCAAAACCTCTTTATTTAATATTTCCAATGCAGGAACCATACTCTCATAAGCCGTTTTTGTTAGCACTTCTCTTAGAATAGATATTCCATCTTCATTTTTCGTAGTATTGTAAGAAAATCCAACCATGCTCTTAAGCTGCGAAAGATGAATATAGTCTCTTCTGTTGATAAGTATTCGGATAGCGAGTCCAAATACTCTCATATAATCGGATTCGTTATCAATTCCTGTTGAATTCTTCTTAAAAGAAAATGGAATATTACGAGCAGATAACTCTTTTTCCAAATAAGAAAAAACATATTTGTTTCTGGCAATAACGGCCATTCTGTTCAAAGAAAGTTGACCTTCGACATCGGAATGCCCATTTTGAATTAGTTCTTCAATCTTATCTGCTACGAAACTTGCTTCAGCACTCTCGTCTGCTAATTTTATAGCTAATAGTTCGCCTTCGTATACATAATTTGTAACACTATCATAATGTTCCAAGTGATTAGCAAATTCTACTATCCGTTTGGCAGAACGATAGTTATCGTTTAACTTATAAATAACAGGCGAAAAATCCGAAACAAAAAATTTCGTCATGAAATCACTATCAGAACCATTAAAACCATATATGGATTGATTAGCATCGCCCACCATCATCACGTTGTTGAAGCTATCGCCACATAATGCCTTGATTACTTGGTATTGGGCAAAATTAAGATCTTGTGCTTCGTCGATACAAATATAACGATAGAGTGAGTTATATACACGAACAACACTCGGATTTTCAGTCAATATCCGATATGCAAAAAACAGAATATCGTCAAAATCCATAGCATTTTGATCAATGAGCTTTCGAGCGTACTCTGAATATATCAACGGAAATGGAGCATTAATGTTACAATTTTCAGGCAAAACAAATCTTTTTTTCTGTTCGCTGATTAACTGCAATATGCGTTGCATAATCTGATTTTTATCTTGTTGCCTTGCAAGAAAGTCTTTTAACTGTTGGTTTTCCAAAAAAACATCTTTGAGGACAGTTTTTCGATCGTCTTCGCTCTCAAACAAAACCATATCCGAATTTAATCCAATCAAGTTCCCCCTGGATTGAACTAAATCCAAACAAAAAGAGTGTATTGTCCCTGCGGTGACTCTATCAAGTTGCTCCTCAAAGGCACGATCCTCAGACAAGCGATCCTTCATTTCGTCAGCAGCCAAATTGCTAAAGGTCAAAGCCAAAACCTTTCCTCGTTTGCTCGAAGATAACAAGTGTTTAATTCGCTCAATCAAGACTCTGGTTTTTCCACTACCGGGACCTGCTTCAACCAAAAGCGCACCATCTTTATGATTGACTATTTGTAGTTGTTTCTGTGATAGCTGCATCACACGGTTCTCCTTCATTACTCACGATAAAACTCATTGCATCCAGTAAGGACTTTATTTTGGGAGGAATCCGACGGTTTTCATCTGAAATAGATACAATTTTTTCAGCAACTTCCGTAGCGTACTTAGCCTTAGCTTGTTTTGCTGTACAACAATCGTAGATAGCCTGACGGTATCCTTCATCGCCAGAGTAATTTCGTATTATATCCCTATATATTGGTTGATGGCAAGTCGGGCATTCTGGTTGATCTGTTTTTTCTCTACCAGCAGATGTGTGGTCGCGCTTATGAATATAGTTGTTTACGAACTCAGGGTCACCTTCATACTCACAAATAGCACTAACTATTTCTGCTTCATATCCACTATTTAGTAAATGCCGTTCATAGTCTTCACCATTATCGAGAATAATTACATTTGGAAATGTTTGTATGTCTGCGTTGAAAACATCTCTAATCGCTTTTGTGACAGTCTTAATAGTTTGAGTTTCTCCGTCACTAAAAATGAACCAGTTGATATTGAAATCTTTTATTAAGCTAAGAAACGTTTTATAGTTCTGTCCGCCAATGCCTATAATGCTGATACCGCAAAAAGCAGGCTCAATATCAAATTTCTCTCTGAAAAATATAGGCAGTGCCTGTTCTTCTGTGACTCCCTCACATAGTACGATAGCTTTGGAGAATAAAAGCTCACCTCGCGAAGAGATTACTTCACGCCTTATTCGGTTTTTCTCCTCCTGAGTATAATTCCCAGCATCAAAGTTGTGTGCCGTTGTTCTTCCATTGATCTTTTCAAAATGAATTAAGTTTTCCAAATTGGCTTGTGAAACAACGCTTGGCGAGTGCGTGCTTATAATCTTTTGGCCAGAAAAATTACACAATTGAGAATATAACTTTTGTTGTGCTTGTGGATGCAAATGCGCCTCTGGCTCTTCCATCGTTAGCATAATATATGATTCGGACTCAGAATCGTCTTCAATTAAACGTTGTTTTTCCCAATCAACATATGCACCTAAAGTAAGGAAAGAGATCCAACTACGCGTCCCCATTCCGTGTTGTGATACCGACAATCTGGCTGCATTACCATCCCTAAAAACGACATCCATTCCCTTGTGTAGATCCGTCATTTTACGTGCCAGAGGTTCAATTTGGATAGCGCCATCGGCCGCCCCAACTGTTGCTGCAATTGCCGAGATTCTTGTTGCCGTCTGACTTAAAGCCGGTATACTATCCACAATTTGAGAGTTGACATCATTTAGTTGCCTCTCAATTTCCAGAACTTTTTCTTGAGGTAAATCCACTCTTGACGTGGCACGTCCAAAATATGACTTTCTGTCTTTAATGTCATCTACCACATCTCTTTGAGCATCCATATAGAAAGCAGAAATGTAAGTATTCATATCACCAGTAAATGCTTTACGACGGCTAACGCTTGCAGAAGAAATGCCGTCTCCCCAGTCAGTTATTTGCTTGCGAACAACTATGTAATCATTTCTTAAAGCATCATATTGCAATATGGTACGGATACCGACGTAGTCTCCAAGGGGATCTCCGGTTGTAATCCACTCTTCTGTAAAAACTCCGATCCAAAAATCCGAGAAGTTACTCACGGCGTTGTTAGCATCATCTACAGGACGGAGCATAATATCAATAGTTGCACATTTAGTATTATCTAGGACTTCATCCTTATCAACATATATATCGTCCGAAGAAATCGTTCTGTTTTGGCCTAATGCAACATTCATAGCTTTGAGGAAGTTCGATTTTCCACAATTATTAGCTCCAATTACTACATTTATCATTGATAATGTCAACTCAAGGTTTTTAATTGAACGGAAGTTTTCAATTCTGACTTTGAAAATTGAAATCCCCATATGGATAATCCAGTCCTTTCGCTGTGTTATTCTATTAACAAGTCTCCTGTTTCAAACGCAGAGGGATAAGTAAGTGACATCATACGATTTTTGAATACCACAACATACGCAAACACAGTTCCTTCACCGAAGCGGTCGTGCAGTAGCGTTTTTCCATCTGCGCAAAAGCTAATCTCGTCTGGCAATGAATGCAAATACGGCACCTCGAATGTCTTTGTGTGACAATTGGGGAAGTTTGCTTCGAGTGCAACAACTTGTCCGTCACCAAAGGCTGCATGATGAACAACGGCACCTGCGGGGACAAGTGGTATATCTTTTGACTTATGTGTAACAACTCCGCTTATTATTGCAGTCACCTTGTCGGAAACCGTTGCATCAATGTACTGCTTCCATGCAGGTGCCTCCAGTATATCCCGCCTTGACTCGCATTTAAGGATTAAATCTCTAAGCTGTTCAGGATTTGCCTTTTCTGCCTCAAACATTGCGACAAAATACTTCTGGAATTGTGCCAATGTCAAAGGTACGATGTCCAGACGTTGCTTTACATCTCTCTTTGCATACCAAATGCCATGTCGAAATGTCTCGGCAGTGTTAGTGTCAATACGCACTGCAATAAACATTCCGTAGACAGGCTTAGCATATTTCAGAACTGCATCCGAAACATGACGGCGAACGGGCTCACCCTCCATAGCTTCTTGACGAGAGGACGTAGACATAGTGACTTCTGTTAGAATGGTGAAATCATTAAACTCGCAGTACAGATCACCCTTGCCGCCGCCCGCTGCTGAAACTGGCATAAAATCAGAATCCAATTTGAAACCACGGACTTCATAAGGCTTATTAACCATGTGATCAATGGCTAAAGCAGCTCGCCAAAGTGTCCACTCAAGGTAGGCAGGAGTTTCGTCCTTAGGTACCTCAATGGCGTTATCTTCGTCATATACCAGCTTGCCCCCGCCTCTAATCAGCAGAGTCATGTAGTCTCTGATTTCCTGCCACTGGTTGCACTGATCATTTGCATATTGGATTTCATCTGTTTGAGCAAGAATATTCTCAAGCCGCTGCCGCGCGATATTAATTTCTGCGGCAGTGCTTAGTGGGAGATCAGAAATATCAAACAAGATATGCCGCTCTCGCATTTGTTTAATCAGATCGTCAAGCAAAGACTTGGCAATATCTGCGTTATCAGTAGGCAGAGGAGCACCGTTGCAGAGTGTTTTATACTGCTCCATTATCGGCACGGCACTCGCAGTTGCTTTTGCAAGTTTTTCTGCCAACACATGCTTTGTCGGGACAATAATAAGCCCTCTGCCTTTTCTTTGGAAAATTCCAGAAATACGGAGATACCGCATATTCATATCGCTATAATCTAAGAAATTATCAGGCTTTTTGTCGTAATTTTCGCCTCTGGCTGCAATTTCTTTCTTATCAAAAGAGCGCTTGGCAGGGGCAGCAGCTCTTCGTTGACGCAGATCAAGAATCCTATCAACAACCTCATCCACATTATAGCTGGGATTAGTGGTATGTCCCCACAGTGCGAATTCGATTCTGCTCAATTCAGAAGAACCGGTTCGCTGCTCAAGTTCCAGCATGACTGCCAGGAGCCATCTTAACGGAGAAAAATAGTGCATACCATCAGGCATTGGATATTGTTCAACGCTCATTGAACGAAGAAAGCACTCTTGCACTGCGGGATATGTGTCTGCTTTCAGGAAGGTTTTGCCAAATGGCGTGATTTCATCAAGCGGTCCTAACTCTTCCTGCTCGCCATCTTTTTTCTTGAGCTGGGGATAAATAAACCCGTTTCTGGAAAACATCAAGCGCCACTTTCGTGCGTGACTTCCGGACTCATCTTTACCATTTTCATTTTGGATGATTCCTTTTTCATCCAAAAGACGCATAAAGCCTATTTCGTTATCTCTTCCACGGAGATTCCCAACATAGGGTGAGTTTGCAAATATAGCGAAACCATCTTGAATACGATTTGGATTGCGCAATCCCGTATTACCGACAAGCCAAATTTCTATCTTCGTGCTCATGCTGCACCCCCAATCAATACCCAACAAAAAGGTATTCCTGTACTGAATTCCTATGTGTTTTGGCATCGCTCTGATTTCCGAAAGAATACTTGTAATCTACCGGAACAACTTCAACATGTTTCTTGTACTTTGCCATGATTGCCACCATTTCATCTTGTGTGGGAAGACTATTTGAAGAATAGGAGACGATTAAAACACTATTTGCAAATTTCTTGAATAGTCGGTCAAACGCATCTGCTGCGCCTTTCCTTGTTGAAAATGGGGTTGGATAGGATTTGAATTTCTTCGTCTGCGTATGCTCCTGAATTTCTACGCCTTTCCAATCTCGGGCAAGCCCCTCCACAAAATGATACCGGCGCACATACTCATTATCGGAGAGCGGTGAATAGTATGGGGGGTCTATGTACACCAAATCAGCCTGTTCAATGCGGAGATCCATTGCATCACCATTTCGTGACTTATTCGGCTTTCCATTATCAAAGACGGCTTTATTTACTGCATCAACTGCTTCAAGGAATTGCTGGGAGAGTGCCTTTTGCAAATCTTTTCGTCCATCATTATAACGGTTTCCAGTGTATGTAAAAATACCGCGAGGACGCTTTTTGGTACAGGCGCGAATCAATGCTGTCATTGCAATCGCGCGCTTGTATTGGTCGTGTATTCCTGCAATATTGGTGCGAAGGGTATCAATGAGATCATTCTCATCGTCCGTATAGTACAAATCCTTAAATGTGCTTGCAACAAAATGATCGGATTCCTTGTGCGTAACCAGCAGACTCTTTGCCTCATTGAGCGGCAGGGTAACATTATTGTTCTCGACCATTGCTTTTGTAAAAGTTGCCGACATAGACATATAATCATTGCTGATTACCGTTTTGCCTTGCGCCTTGAACATATACCCGACAATGCCAGAACCAGAGAATAAATCCACTACTGTTTCGGCTTGGAACTGAGAAGCAACCGACCATATCTCAGACAGTAGTTTGCTCTTTGAACCCATAAACCGTGTAGGAGGATATGCAGAAACCTGTTCCGGTAAAGGCTTAGGGGCAAGTTTGATAAGAAAGTGCTGCTTTGGTGGAACGGTTACAATCACGTCCTCGCCTTTTCGTGTACTTCCGTTGCAGGAAATGTGACGCTTCGTTTGGATAACATCAATTTTGAACGGAGCATATAATTCATGCACAAGAGGATGGTTTGAGTTTGTCAGGATGACGTGACAGCCTTTTTCGTGCAAACGCATGACTTGTTTTGCAAGTTCAACATGATCTTCTTCATAGAATTGTTCTTTAGTGTATCTCTTAAAATCCGAATACTCGGAAATCGGGAGATATGGAGGATCTAAGAAAATGAAATCACCCGGCTGAGCATAATGCTCCAGAACAAGGAAATAGTCTCCACAGACAATATCAGCTTTCCGCAAAGCCTGTGACGCCGCATGAAGCGCTTCAGTGTCACATATTTTTGGATTCTTGTACTTTCCGTATGGTACATTAAACTGTCCTTTTTTGTTGACACGATAAAGTCCATTGTAGCATGTCCGGTTGAGATAAATCGTCCTTGCGGCAGCTTCTGCCTTGGGCAAAGTCTCCCAATCTAAACTGCGTACAGAATAAAATATTTCACTTGTATTTTGGTATTTTTCAAGGTAGCTGATCACATCGTCCACATGGTCTGCCACTTGGCGATACATATTGATTAGCTCGGGGTTACTATCTGCAATGACAGCATTTTCGGGCTGCAATGCAAAAAACAAGGCACCACCACCGAAAAAAGGTTCAATGTAACGTCCATAGGAAGAAGGAACCTTTGGAAGCAGTTCTCCCAGCATTTGAGTCTTGCCGCCTGCCCACTTGAGAATCGGTTTGGCGGCTATTGTAGAAATCTGTGCTGCTGTATTACTTTGCATTTTGCCGTCTCCTCTCAGGCTTTGACCTCGGGTGTAAGTTCCATTATATCACCAATATCGCATTGCAAAGCGGTACAAATCTTCACAAGAACATCGGTTGTAACATTTTCATTTTTACCGAGCTTTGCCATTGATGCATGGCTGATGCCTGCTGCTGCGCAAAGGTCCTTTTTCTTCATATCCTTATCAATTAGCAGCTTCCATAATTTCTTGTAACTTACAGCCATGTCCTTCACTCCAACAGTAAATTGAATTCATATTTTAATGAGTAAAAATCAGCTTTCGCTGAACTTGTTATCAGTATATCATACTTTGGATCAGGGAACAAGTACGTAATTACCAATATTTCTTGCTCACAACAATGTCCATAGGAGCTTGGCGGCTCCTATGGACATTAGCAGATAAATCACTTACTTCCGGTTCTATCTCGTCCTTTCAGTCCGTTTCTCTTGGCAAGTTCACTTGCCGCCTTTCGGCGCTCATCCGAATACGGCGCAGTCAAACGGACAGCGAATCGCCTGCGGTCAATCTCAAAAGTAAGACCGCCCTGTTCGTCATCGTCGGTCTGCCTGCACAAATCGGGATGTTTTGCTGCATACTGTGTTATCCGCTTTTTGAGCGCGGTATTATGCGTCTGAATTTCGACGGTTTTGCCAGCTTCGTCAAAATAGATGCAGGTCGTTTTCTGCCTCTTAGTCAGTCCGGTTTTCATATTGCCTCCGTTTCTGCCTGTTCTGCAAAAACAGGCGCATTTTCGAAATTTTTTCTCAGCTCTACACCTGCAAAAACAGGTTGATTTTTGAATGGGGAGCGCCCAAATGATACGCTGCTCGATCTGGACGCTCCCATTTGATAAAATCGGTTTTTCTCAGCTCAACACGACATCAGCGGTCATCGTCGCGCGTTGCCACCTTTTCTCTTCGCGGACGGAAGAAATGCCAGAGGTTACGGTAGATTTCGTCAAGACTTTCCGAGTTGTTTTGAAAATCACCGTTGATTTCTTCATCAAAAGCGGATATACTGTTCTCAGTTGAATTGTGAAGCGGCTGTCCATCATCTGCGCCAACAGATGTGTCCGGGACGGTCGTTTCCTTTTTATAGTTTTCATTCTCCATAGGCATTTTCCTCCTTCATGCCATCCATGATGACGGCGATCATTTCAATCACATCAAGCAGTTCGTCGTTCACGCTGTCGCCCGCTTCAATACGTCGCAGCTCGTCCAGCACGGCGGCAAGCTGGTCGCGCAGCGCCTTGTAAACTCTCGGATTGCCCTGCACCACCACATCCTTGTAGGTCAGGCGGCGGGTGATGTAGTCCTGCTTCGTCAGCCCGGAGAGCTTGACAAAGGTTTCGATTTGCGCATCTTCCTCCGGTGATACCCGGAAGGCAACGGTCTTGTTGCGCCAGCGGTTGTGGTTGTCCCGGTTTTTCAGTGACATTTTCAATTACCCCTTTCCATATTCAACTTCTCAGCCATCTCCGTCTGCTTGGACGGGAACAGGTGCGCGTAATTATAGGTGATGTCGATGCTTTCATGCCCTACGCGGTCGGCAATCGCCGTTGCGGAGAATCCCATGTCAATCAGCAGCGAGACTGCGCTATGGCGAATGTCATGAATCCGAATACGTTTAATGCCTGCTTCTTTTGCGCCTCTGTCCATCTCACGGTGGAGATAGCTCTTTGTGACAGTGAACACCCGGTCATTAGGCTCAATGCCATAAAGTTGTTTCAGATAGTCCTGCATTTCATCTGCTAGGAACTGCGGCATTTTTATGATGCGGTTGCTTTTCTCGGTTTTGGGCGTTGTAATCAAATCTTGTCCATTCAAGCGCTGATAGGATTTTGTGATTGACACGGTGCATTTTTCAAAATCAAAATCTGCGGGTGCCAGTGCCAGAAGTTCTCCTTCACGGATGCCGCACCAGTAGAGCATTTCGAAGGCGTAAAAGGATAGCGGCTTGTCCATCATAACTTCGGCAAATTTCAGATATTCCTCTTTGGTCCAGAAAAGCATTTCCCGGTTTTTCTTCTTGCCCATGCTGCCGGCCTTTTTACAGGGATTTTCCCGCAGATTGTAGTATCGCACGGCATGATTGAAGATGGCACTGAGTTGACTGTTCACGGAGCGGAGATAGACAGGCGAATATTTCTTGCCGTTTTCATTCTTATGATCCAGCATTTCGTTTTGCCATGTGATGATCTGCTGCGCCGTGATATTGCACATTTTCAACTTTCCAAAGTAGGGCAACAGCTTGGTGCGGATGATATGGTCTTTCGTTGCCCATGTGTTTTCTTTGATACGTGTCTTCATATCTGCCGTGTACTGCTCCACGAAGCTCGCAAACGTCATATCCAGATCGGCGGTAGCTTTGTTGAGTTGTTCGCGTTCCCAAGCCAGTGCTTTCCGCTTTGTCTTGAAACCGCGCTTTTGCGATTGCTTGCGCTCTCCTGTCCAGTCCGTATAGCGGTAGATCACACGCCATGTGTTCGTTTTTTCTTCCTTATAGACTGCCATTATGAATCCTTCCTTTCCAGCCCTCCATAGCAGGCTTTTTCCTGAAAATACTTGCGGTTTACCCGCCCTGAAATAGTCAGGTATCCCTTTTCTTTCAGCTCCTGATTGAGCTTCTGCACGATTTTGTAGGCATAGGACTTGGACACGCCCAATTCCTGCGCTACTTCTTCAACTCTCATAAACGACTGTTCTGCCATAGGCAAAATACCTTCCTTTCCTGATTTGTGGTTGATTTCTTCTGCCGT
>OIWU01001251.1_pt1 | contig 26067 bp, 22 predicted proteins | sample 1587711 | NCBI WGS metagenome assembly OIWU01 (sample SAMEA3888909, study PRJEB22519) | human gut metagenome | biome: human gut; feature: human-associated habitat; material: faeces | place: Denmark | collected 2010 | reverse complement strand
GTCGGTAGTTGATTCGTTGCCGGGTATGTCGGCAAAGTAATCGTATGTGTTGAGTTGGTTGTCCTGGCGGCCGCAGCCTTTTGCACAAAGGCCGCGGAGTTTTCCGCAAGGTAGGAAGTCGTTTGCCATGTTTTTATCTTCGTTTTCAGCATTGGTGTCTGCGAGGCATTGTTTTACCGTAGTGTGACGTGCATGCTGTAGATTTAATTATATATATGCGTGCCGCTTGTTTTTTCAACGGCGTATGAGCACTATTATTTTCAGGGCGAAGTCGAAGAATACGAGTCGTGCGTTTGCGTTTTGCGTTATGTCGCGCTGCGCGTGTTCAAGTTCTTCGGCTATGCCTATGACGTTTCTTTCGTTTATGAACCTCGAGAATTTAAGTGCAAAATTGCTTTCTTCGCTGTTCATGTAGTTGAGTTCGGGGCGGTGGAAGTTGTAGATGAAATTCTCGCGCACCATTCTTTGCGCGTAATCGAGGAATCCCTTTTGTTTTTCCCTTCCCCACGAGGCCACCTGTTCGCTCCATTCGAGCAGTGCCTTTACGTTTCTGATGTATGCCATGCGCATTAGCAGCACGAACTCGTCGAAAAAGAGTTGTGCGTCCTGGTTGGTGCGTATTATCTTCTGCGCCTCCACGTAATTCCCGTTTGTAAGGCGGGCTATGCGCACGGCGTCTTCTTCGTTAATGCTGTTCAGCTCGCATAGCGCGTTTTTTATTTCTTCAGTATGGAGTGGGGGGATGTTTACGCGCTGCGTGCGGCTTAGCACTGTTTGCAGAATCATTTCCGGTTCTTCGCTAACGAGCAGGAATACTGTGCCGGCAGGAGGTTCCTCGAGTATTTTCAGCATTTTGTTTGCCGTCAGTTCGGGTTTTCTCGTCAAGCATTATATCGACTCCAAAAAGCAAGCTGAACTCTATGACAATCTGATTGAAACTGTTGAGAAAGCAGATACCGAAAAAGATACAATGACATATTCACAAGATAAATCGTTCTTGTCGGACTATCAGGATTTGTACCTGCAAAACAACGATATGGTGGGTTGGATAAAGATTGAGGACACCAAAATCAATTATCCTGTTATGCAGTCAAAGGATAATCCGAATTTCTATTTGAAACACGGCTTCGACAAGGCATACACCGATTACGGTTGCCCCTATGTTCAGGAAAACTGCGATGTGGATATTCCGTCGGACAACCTCATTATCTACGGTCATAATATGAAGGACAGCTCGATGTTTTCAGGACTTATGAAGTACACAGATAAGTCTTTTTGGGAAAGTCATAAGACTATTCACTTCGATACTTTAACCGAGAAATGCGACTATGAGGTTATCTCTGCATTTAAGACAGTGGTATATACCGACAGTTCTGAATGTTTCAAATACTATCAGTTCGTCAATGCAGATACGGCAGATGAATTTAATGCGTATATCAATAAGTGCAAAGAACTTGCCTTATATGATACGGGAGTAACCGCTGAATACGGCGACAACCTGATTACGCTTTCTACTTGTGAGTATTCCCGTAGCAACGGAAGAATGGTTGTTGTGGCGAAGAAAGTGGCTGAATAAGGAGTGATGAACCTTGTATGATTAGTTTTATAAATTTAGCGGTATTGTTTGCGGCAAAGGTTGCGGACAACGCCCTAAGTACAACAAAAACAATATTGGTACAGAGAAGTCGGTGGATACTTGCAGGCATTGCGGTTATCATATCCGACTTCATTTATTTTTGGATAACAAAGCGTGTTGTTTCGGCTGATAATGAACTGGCTATGCTTGTTGTTGCCGTTGCCGGTGGTGTAGGGTGTTCTCTCGCTTGCTTTATCAACGAGAAAATGTCAAAGGACAGAACCTATGTGAATGTGATTATGTCCGACGACATTGAAGAAATGAAGCGTTTGCGAGACTTCCTTGCAAAGCACCACATCACGAATGTTGCAAGCGACAGCTACACCATTGACTGGAACGCAAAGACAATCTCTATAACCGCTTATCCCGAAACAAAAGCAGAAAGCCGATTGATTAACGAGTTTATTGCCGACAGCTCGACAAAATTCAAAAGAGTTATTCAACCGGCTTAGAAAGGAGGTTCAGCGTGGCTGATATAAAGACAAGAGATACCGTCAAAGGCACGATAAAAACCTTGGATAAAGCAACCGTTGCCGGTCAGAAAATGAAAGAGGCATATATTGCCACAAAAGAGAAAGCGGAACGCTCTGTCAATGCCAATGAAAACACGGCAGAAGAATATGCCGCCGACAAAGTGCAATCCGGTATTGATGAAATCTCCCACGATGCTGTTTACGCCTTTGATAAAGCCGGTCGAAAAGGAGTCAGAGAAACCAAACGGAATATTCAATCCGCCAAAGACGGCTTTCAGCGTTTTAAGCAGCAGCGAGCCGAACAGTCATTGAGAAAACAGACTGCACAGAATACCAATTCTGCGATTAAGACTGTTGATACGGCTGAAAAGACGATTAAGCAATCGGCAACTTCTTCGGGCAAGAAAACAATTAAATTTTCCGGGAAAGAAGCTGCAAAGACAACGCAGAAATCCGTTAAGACCGCCGAGCAGACTGCAAAGGCGGCGATAAAAACAAGCCAGCAGACGGCGAAAGCCGCACAGAAAACGGCGCAAGCCACGGTTAAGGCTTCGCAAAAAGCGGCACAGGCGGCTAAGGCAACCGCCAAAGCAACGGCAACTGCTGTAAAAGCAGCAGCCAAAGCTACCGTTGCCGCAGTAAAGGCGATTATAGCGGCGGCAAAAAGTCTTGTTGCTGCAATAGCAGCCGGAGGTTGGGTTGCCGTTGTTGTGATTATAGTCTTGTGTCTCGTGGGGTTAATTGCCGGTTCTGTTTACGGTATTTTCTTTTCGGGAGAAGATTCCGGTACGGGAATGTCAATGCAGACTGTTGTTCAGGAAATCAATCAAGAATACGATGACCGATTAGAACAAGAAAAGAACTCTGTAAGTTATGATGTTCTTGAGATGAGCGGAAGCAGAGCTGTATGGAAAGATGTTCTTGCGGTCTATTCCGTTAAAGTGAATACAAATGCCGATAATCCGATGGAGGTTGCTACGGTTGACAAAACCAAGAAACAACTGCTGTCGGATATTTTTTGGGAGATGAACAGTATTTCTTCCCGAACCGAAACAAAATCCCATACCGAAATTGAAGAAAGCGATGACGGACACGGAAATATCGTTGAAACTGAGAAAACCGTAACCGAGACATTCCTATATATTACTGTATCCCATAAAACCGTAGATGAGATGGCGACTGCCTACGGCTTCAATAAAGAGCAAATAGATTATCTTGCCGAGCTTTTGAAAGATGAAAACAATCAGCTATGGTCGCAAGTCCTTTACGGTATCGGTTACAGTGATGACCAAATCGTATCTGTTGCCTTGTCGCAGGTCGGAAATGTCGGAGGTCAGCCTTACTGGTCTTGGTACGGATTTGACTCCCGTGTGGAATGGTGTGCTTGCTTTGTTTCTTGGTGTGCTAATGAGTGCGGATATATTGACGCCGGTATTATTCCGAAATATGCCGGTTGTGTGAACGGCGCTCAATGGTTCAAAGACCGAGGACAATGGGCAGACCGTAATTACGAGCCTGCACACGGAACAATCATTTTCTTTGACTGGGAGGGCGACGGAGAAACCGACCACACAGGCATTGTGCAAAAATGCGAGAACGGAATTGTTTATACCGTTGAGGGTAATTCCGGTGATGCTTGCAGACAAAGACAATACACAGTCGGCAGCAGCAGTATCTACGGATACGGTGTCCCGGCGTATTAAAAAAGATGGCTGCTCATTTGAGTAGCCATCGAGTACATATTAACTTTCAAAATCATAATTTCCGAAATTGATGATGTTCAAGCCTTTTTTCTTCGCTCTTTCATAAGTCTTTGCAGCTCCGCCCCATCCGTGATTAACAAAGCATATAGCGTAGCTTGCGTTATCCACCATAAACTTATTCCTTGCAGGAATGGCGGCTTTGAAGTGATATTTTTCAAAATCATCGGGATATATTACCGAATCGAACAGTTCACTGTTATACACATTGAATGACAGATAAGGAATAACGAGATAATTGCTTATATGTGGATACTCTTTTTTTAATTCGTAAACGCAGCGACCGCATAATCGGTCAAATCCGCCTTGTCCGCCACTCAAAAACTCAGTTACACCTTTATCTATAAGTGAAACAATAGCTTCTTTTATCTGTTCGCTTGTTACTCCATAGCATTCATTATGCCCTATGAATACAGCCGTATTTTCTTTACTCATACTATACCATCCCCCGTGATTAATACAGTATAGCATAAAAAAGTTAAAAAATCATCACTATTAGTTATTATTGCTTCCAAATGGTGTGTGTATGTTTGGGCTAACGCAATCTATACTATTAGTGATAGAAACATACCGAGGGGGTGATGAGATGAAACTCGCTACAATCGGCAAGAACGTCAGAAAATATCGACTGATGAAAAAATTACGCCAAGAGGATTTAGCGGAGAAAGCAGGATTGACTACTAACTATATCGGTATGGTAGAAAGAGGCGAGAAAATCCCGTCACTTGAAACATTTATAAAGATACTCAATGCATTGGGCGTATCTGCTGATATGGTTTTGAGTGAAGTTTTGGATACCGGATACACCGTTAAAAACTCAATGCTGAATGAAAAACTGGAAAAACTTGCTCCTGAAGATAGAAACCGTATTTATGAGGTGTTTGATACGCTCATAAAACAATCAAAGCAAATACTTCCGTAAATTACAAGGCTCGCCGTTATCGGCGGGCTTTTTCTTATTTCGTGTAAAAAATCTACTCAATCGACACAGATTGCGGGACTTCGACAATTACATTGTGTTATAACTATAACTACAAGTGATAGACAACAACTAATAATCACGGAGGATAATAAAAATGAAAGACATTTTAGAAAAAGTGGCTGAAAAAAAACGGCATTACAAGAGATGAGGTTGAAAGCGAAATCCAAAAAGCAATTAAGGAAGCAATGAAAAGCAGGCAGCCGAAAGCTCAACAATTTTGGAAAGAAGTTGCGCCCGACGGACAAACTCCATCGGCGGAAACCGTTATAGCTTTGATTGCAAAAAAAGTTAATGAGCGGATGTGTAGTTGAGGTGCTTATGCACCTCATTTTTTGTATTACTGATAGTTGGTTTTGAGAATGCTAAAAAGCACAAAAGTGCGAAATAGCAGTATTTATATTGAAAGTTTGAGCCGTTTATGCTATAATGTTTAATGAGTTATTCTATTCTTGTTTGAATTCTTGGAAAGGAAGTAAATAGATGGCGGTTACATATAAGAAACTGTGGCATATTCTGCTGGACAGGGATATGAAAAAGAAAGATTTACAGGAAACAGCAGAGCTTACAAAGTACACAATGCGAAAACTTGGCAATGACGAAGCAGTCACAACAGATACTCTTGCCAAGATATGCAGAGCTTTGAACTGTACTGTTGATGATATTATGGAAGTTCTACCCGAAGATAAAGAGTAAAGTCCGTTTTATAGGACAGTAGCTTTGATATAATGCAGAATGGATAGAAATAAGTAATAGTATTCGCTATTATGATACTATAAAAAAGAAAGGACATATTTCTATGGCTAACGGAAATAACGCCAATATCGGCTTTGAAAAACAAATATGGGACGCAGCGTGCGTGCTTTGGGGACATATCCCTGCGGCAGAATACAGAAAGGTAATCGTAGGTCTTATTTTCCTGCGTTACATATCAAGTGCGTTTGAAAAGCGTTATCAAGAGCTTGTTGCAGAAGGCGACGGTTTTGAAGATGATAAGGACGCATACGCAGAGGACAACATCTTCTTCGTACCGGAGGACGCTCGTTGGAGCAAGATTGCGTCAGCTGCCCATACACCTGAAATCGGAACTGTCATTGATGACGCAATGAGAGCCATAGAAAAGGAAAACACAACCCTTAAAAATGTGCTTCCTAAAAACTATGCCAGCCCTGATTTGGACAAGCGTGTTTTGGGTGATGTTGTTGACCTGTTCACCAATATGGATATGGGCGATACAGAGGAAAGCAAAGACCTGCTCGGCAGAACTTATGAGTATTGTATTCAGCAGTTTGCTGCATATGAAGGTGTTAAGGGTGGCGAGTTCTATACCCCGGCAAGTATTGTTAAAACAATCGTTGCTATCTTAAAGCCGTTCAAAAACTGCCGTGTATATGACCCTTGCTGTGGTTCGGGCGGTATGTTCGTACAGAGTGCAAAGTTCATTCAGGCACACAGCGGTAAGCGTGGCGAAATCGCCGTTTACGGTCAGGAGTCCAATGCCGACACTTGGAAAATGGCAAAAATGAATATGGCTATTCGTGGTATTGACGCCGATTTCGGCCCGTATCAGGCAGATACATTTTTCAACGACTTGCATAAGACCTTGAAAGCTGACTTCATTATGGCAAATCCGCCTTTCAATCTTTCTAACTGGGGACAGGAAAAACTCAAAGACGATGTCCGTTGGAAATACGGCACACCGCCTGCCGGCAATGCCAACTATGCGTGGATTCAGCATATGATACACCACCTTGCCCCTAACGGAAAAATCGGTCTTGTGCTTGCAAACGGTGCTTTATCCTCTCAGTCAAGCGGCGAGGGCGACATCAGAAAGAATATTATTCAAGCCGACCTTGTAGAAGGAATTGTTGCTCTGCCGACGCAGCTCTTTTACAGCGTTACTATTCCTGTTACTCTTTGGTTCATCACGAAGAATAAAAAGCAAAAAGGTAAAACCCTGTTTATCGACGCTCGTAAAATGGGTTATATGGTTGACCGCAAGCACAGAGATTTTACCGATGATGATATTCAGAAGTTGGCAGATACATTTACCGCTTTCCAAGAAGGTACGCTTGAAGATGTCAAAGGCTTCTGTGCGGTTGCCGACCTTCAGGAAATCGAAAAGCAGGACTTCATTCTGACACCGGGCAGATATGTGGGTATTGAAGAAGTCGAGGACGACGGCGAACCCTTTGAAGAAAAGATGACTCGCCTTACTTCTGAGCTTTCGGAGATGTTTGCAAAGTCCCACGAACTGGAGGACGAAATCCGCAAGAAACTGGGGGCGATTGGATATGAACTTTGATGACAATAGCTTATACAATATTAAGTCTTCTGTGGATGGAAAAAGATATTCACTTTTTGAACTTGCAACTTGGAAAAACGGATTGGCTTTTAAGAAAATCAATTTTTGTGAAACCGGTGTGCCTGTAATTAAAATAGCAGAGTTGAATAATGGAATCGGAGGAACAACTGCATACACACAACAAACATTTTCTGAAGATGTCCACTTGTGTAAAGGCGATTTACTGTTTTCGTGGTCAGGGAACCCACAGACATCGATAGATATTTTTAGATTTAATCTTGACGAAGGGTGGCTTAATCAGCACATATTTAAGGTGACACCCGACGAAAAGATTGTCGATAGAGATTATTTCTATTTTTTGATGAAAAATCTGAAACCACATTTTACTCAAATTGCAACCAACAAACAAACAACAGGCTTAGGTCACGTTACTATTGCCGATATTAAAAGAATGAGTGTAGTCATTCCTTCGTTAGATGTGCAAAGGGAGATGGTTTCATATATAAAGCCTATTGATGACAAAATCGAACTTAATAATGAGATAAACAATAATTTAGAGCAACAAACGCAGGCTATTTTCAAGTCTTGGTTTGTAGACTTTGAACTAAATTATGGGATTATGCCCTCAGATTGGAAAGTCTCACAGCTTGGCTCTATTGCGAAGATTTCAACAGAGGTATTTTCGCCTGCCAAGAACCCAAATGTTGAAGTAGAGCATTATAGTATTCCTGCTTATGACGAAAAGCGTTATCCGGTATTTGAAACTTCTAATGGTATTAAGAGCAATAAATACCGGCTATCATCAAATTCGGTAATGATTTCAAAGCTCAATCCCGATACCAAAAGAATTTGGAGACCTTACTGTATTTCCGATAATCCGATTTGTTCAACTGAGTTTATTGTATATGAACCAATAAATCCTTTGAATAGAGATTTTATTTACTCAATTATTGATAGTATAGGATTTTCAGCTTTTTTGTGTTCACATACTACGGGTTCAACAAATAGTAGGCAACGAGCTACTCCGAGTATTACTTTGACTTATGATATTATTGTACCGGATGAGAAAACTATCCAAGCTTTTTGCTCTATTGTATCTCCTATGTACGACACAATAGAGAATAACATCAAGGAAAATCAAAAACTCGCAGAAACTCGTGATAAATTATTACCCAAACTTATGTCTGGCGAGCTTGATGTCTCCAATATTGAACTTTAAGCCGCTAAATTATTGTTTATAAAGATAGGAGGGTCGGAAATGAATAGGTTTGATGATGAAGATAAGATAATATCTCAATTTCAGAGAGTAAACGACAATGAGGTTATGTTTGCCACTCAGTCTGAGACGATTGAAGCTGTTTATTTATCAATTCATACGGAAACCTTATGGAACAACTGGGTAAATAGTTCCGGTAAGTCTGACCCGCCACCTGATTATTATTCGCCAAAAGACGAACTGATGATGGATGTTATGCGAGTTGACGACCACGCTTTTGTAGATAAAAAGGGAAAAATTCAAAATCCGACAAACGCCGGAGAAAGCAAGCTTTATAAAGAATTTAAAGAAAGCGGCATACAAGAAATATTTCCTAATGCAGAACTCATAGTTAATGCCAAGACGCTTCTTCCGTCAGAGCAAGACCACAACTATTTGTTCTACAAATCAAATTTTGAGCGTGTAGTTTCTGAGCACATAAAAAAACTTCCGCTTTACCAAAGCAACCATATCGGTTACAAAACCGTTTTGTTTGTTATGGATGAGTCCTCTGCGTATCTTCAATGTGAAAACAATAAGCCGAATATGGATGAAGCACACGAAGGCGAAATGATAGCAGGAAAACCGCACTTTTTCTTTTGGGATGAAAACTTTGTAAATGTCTTTTTACATAGCGGAATTGATTACTTGATTTGGTATGCACCATACAAACTGCTCAGAACCTCACAAGGAATTTTTGAACTTCCTAAGGTTGTGATGTTTGACTGTAAAACCGGAAACTACGATAATTTAATCAAGTATAACGAAGAAAGAATATGCAGCTCCGAGCTGTGAAAAAGGAGAAATGAAAATGCCGGGATTATATACCGAAGCCGATTATGAAAATTCAGTAATCGAGCTGTTCAGAAATGATTTGGGATACGAGTACGCATACGGTCCCGATATTGAAAGAGACTTTTACAGTCCGTTATATGAGGAAGTTCTGCTTGACTCTCTGTACCGCTTGAACAGAGGGCTGCCTGATGACGCAATTCAGGACGCCTTATTCAAGCTCAAAAATTTTGAAAACGGAGAACTTGTGCAGAAAAACGCTGTTTTTATGGACTATCTGCAAAACGGTATCCCTGTTAGGTATTTTGTTGACGGTGAGGAACACTCTTCTATCGTCTATCTCGTTGACTACAAAAATCCCGACAATAACTCCTTTATCGTTGCTAATCAATGGACATTTATTGAAAACAGCAATAAACGTCCTGATGTAATTCTCTTTCTGAATGGTTTGCCGGTTGTATTGGTTGAGCTGAAATCTCCGTCCCGTGAAGAAACGGACGCTTCCGAAGCGTACAGGCAGCTTCGCAACTATATGCAGGAAATCCCGTCAATGTTTGTATATAACGCTATCTGTGTTATGAGCGACCAGTTGACCTCCAAAGCGGGTACGATCACCTCCGGTGAAGACCGCTTTATGGAGTGGAAAACAAAAGATGGTGATTATGAAAACACGCAGTATGCACAATTTGATACTTTCTTTGAGGGTATGTTCCAAAAGGCACGACTGCTTGATATAATCAAAAACTTTATTTGCTTTTCTAACGAGGGTATAAACTCGTTTAAGATACTCGCAGGGTATCATCAATATTTTGCGGTCAGAAAAGCGATTGAATCTACAAAGCACGCTACAGTTACCGACGGTAAAGGCGGTGTGTTTTGGCACACCCAAGGCAGCGGAAAGTCGCTATCTATGGTGTTCTATGCCCATTTGTTGCAAGAAGCGTTAGACAGCCCGACGATTGTTGTTATCACAGACAGAAACGACCTTGACGACCAGCTTTACGGTCAGTTTGCAAAGTGCAAAGACTTTTTAAGGCAAGAGCCAATGCACGCCGAGAGCAGAGAAAACTTAAAATCTCTCCTTGCCGGCAGACAGGCAAATGGCATTATTTTTACCACTATGCAAAAGTTTGAGGAGTCGCACGAAGCGTTATCCGAACGCCACAACATTGTGGTTATGGCAGACGAAGCGCACCGTGGACAATACGGACTGACCGAAACCGTGGACGCTAAAACTGGTAAGGTTAAAATCGGTACAGCTCGTGTTATCCGCAACACCTTGCCTAACGCTACATATATCGGCTTTACAGGCACTCCTATTTCTTCAAAAGACCGTAGCACCCGTGAGGTATTCGGTGACTATATCGACATTTACGATATGACACAGGCTGTCGAGGACGGAGCAACCCGCCCGGTTTATTACGAAAGCCGTGTAATTAAACTCAATCTTGACGAAGCAACGCTGCGGCTGATTGATACCGAGTATGATATTATGTCCGCCAACGCAGACGAAGAAGTTATCGAAAAGAGCAAGCGTGAACTCGGTCAGATGGAAGCAATCCTCGGCAATGATAACACTATCAATTCGCTTGTAAGCGATATACTCGACCACTACGAGAACAACAGAGAAAATCTGCTGACAGGTAAAGCAATGATTGTTGCTTACTCTCGTCCTATCGCTATGAAAATTTACAAGCGTATTTTAGAGTTGCGCCCTGCTTGGACAGAAAAAGTTGCAGTTGTTATGACTTCCGGCAACAATGACCCGGAAGAATGGCGTGAGATAATCGGTAATAAGCACCACAAGGACGAACTTGCAAAGAAATTCAAGGACAACAACAGTCCGCTTAAAATCGCAATCGTTGTAGATATGTGGCTCACAGGCTTTGATGTGCCGTCCCTTGCCACTATGTATGTTTACAAGCCAATGTCGGGACACAATCTTATGCAGGCTATTGCCCGTGTAAACCGTGTATTCCGTGACAAAGAGGGCGGTCTTGTTGTTGACTATGTGGGTATTGCAACAGCACTTAAAAAGGCTATGAACGATTACACCGCCCGTGATAAAAAGAATTACGGCGATACCGATGTTGCAAAGGTCGCATTCCCGAAATTCCAAGAAAAGCTGTACGTATGCCGTGATAAGTTCCACGGATTTGACTATTCCAAGTTTCAAACCGGCACAGACCTTGAAAGGTCTAAGACTATTAGCGGTGCTGTCAACTTCATTATGGGCAGAGAAAAAATTGACGATAAGGACTCGTTTGTAAAAGAAGCGCTTATGCTTCATCAGGCATTGTCTCTCTGCTCATCTATGGTTGATGAGGACGACCGTATCGAAGCAGCGTTCTTTGAGTCTGTGCGTGTACTTGTTTTAAGACTTGCCAATACAGGTGTCGGCAAAAAAATATCCTTGCCCGAAATGAACGCAAGGATTAACGAACTCTTAAAGCAGAGTATCAAGAGCGAAGGTGTTATCAACCTTTTCTCAGATATTAAAGAGGAATTCTCTCTCTTTGACCCGAAATTCTTGCAAGAAGTTGCGAATATGAAAGAAAAGAACCTTGCCGTCGAGCTTTTGAAAAAGTTGATTGCAGAGCAGGTTTCTGTTTACCGCAGGACAAATGTGGTTAAATCCGAAAAGTTCAGCGAGATTATGCAGCGTTCGCTCAATGCATATTTGAACGGTATGCTGACCAATGAAGAAGTCATTGAAGAAATGCTGAAGCTGGCAAAGCAGATTGCAGCAGCGCAAAAAGAGGGCGACCAACTCGGACTTACAGCCGATGAGCTTGCATTCTACGATGCCCTCACAAAGCCGCAGGCAATTAAGGACTTCTATGAAAACGACGAACTCATAGCCATTACAAAGGAGCTTGCCGATACTCTGCGCAGAAACAAGACGATTGATTGGCAAAAGCGTGAGTCAGCAAGAGCAAAAATGCGTATGCTCATTAAGAAACTTTTGAAAAAGCACAAGTACCCGCCGGAGGGTATGGACGACGCAGTTCAAACGGTTATGACCCAATGCGAACTTTGGACAGATAATATGATGGAAGCGTAGGTTGACGGAGAATGAATATGGATAAGAGATTTCAATGGACAGAATTTTATATGGAGTTGGCTTCTGCCCTACTTCCTTACAAAAACAATAGAAGCGAACTGATTGCCAAGCTCAAAACTATCTTTGCCGATGCCGGAATGAATTTTCCGTTTAAGGAAAGAGGGAAAGAAGTATATGAGGACATCTGCCCATTTACCGTTTTTGGCTCGTTCAACAAGGGTATAACAAATGCCAATCGCATAGCTTTGTTGGAACAATTTGCAAAGCAATTCTCGATTAAGGCTGCCGTACCGACTGAGTTTGACGGCATTCCGGTAGTAATGAATTTAAGTGCGTGGTTCTTTGCGTATAAAGAAAATCGTGGAGAACACGACATAGATAACCTTTGGGATTTGCTTGAAAAAGCAATCGCATATTCCGATGAAGCCTCCACAGATAATAAAAATGCTTTCATTGCTGCTTATGACACAGTTACAAAGCAGAAAATGATTAAATGGAATATAACGATGGGACTTTATTGGGCAAGACCATATACATTCATCAATTTGGACTCTACCAACAGAGCATTTATTACGGATGTGGACAATATGCCCCATTATTTCACGACCATATTCTCGGATATAAATAAAGGCTTACCCGACGGAAGAAACTATCTGTTTATGTGCGAGCAGGCAAAAAATGCTCTTAATCAGAAGGAATATGAGTATCACAGTTTCCCCGAACTGTCTTATTATGCTTGGAAAAGCAACCAATTGGGCAAAACAGAAGAAACCACGACAACCACAGTTGATTCAAATATAAAAGAAACAAATTATTGGATTTATTCTCCCGGTGACAACGCTTCAATGTGGGACGAGTTCTATAAATCCGGCATAATGGGTATCGGTTGGGACGATGTTACAGACCTTAAAGGATTTTCTTCAAAAGAGGAAATCAAAGATTTTATGAAAAAGGTTTACGACCCAAGTTACTCCTACAAAAACAACGCTCATTGCCTTTGGCAGTTTGCAAATGAAATCAAAGTCGGCGATGTGATTTTTGTCAAAAAAGGAATGCATAAAATCATCGGAAAAGGCATTGTAACTTCAGATTATATCTATGATACATCAAGAAGCACATACAAGCACATTAGAAAAGTTGACTGGCAAAATAAAGGCGAATGGGAACATCCCGGTCAGGCAGTTATGAAAACGCTCACCAACATATCGGCTTACCCCGATTATGTTCAAAAGCTGCTTGCTTTGTTTGCGGAAGATACTTCTGAGGAAGTATCGGAACAAAAGGAAATCAAATATCCGTTGTATTCAAAAGATGATTTTCTGAATGAAGTCTATATGGACGAAGATACATATAACACTCTGACGGAATTGCTTGAAGCAAAATACAATGTTATTCTGCAAGGCGCACCCGGTGTCGGAAAGACTTTTGCGGCAAAGAGACTTGCTTACTCTATAATGGGACAGAAAGACACAAGCCGTGTAGCAATGGTACAGTTTCATCAAAGCTACTCTTATGAAGATTTCATTCAAGGGTACAGACCGTCAAAAGACGGCTTTGAACTTGAAAACGGAACATTCTATAAGTTTTGCAAAGAAGCGGAAGAAGATAATGAACGCCCTTATTTCTTTATTATTGATGAAATCAACCGTGGTAATTTGAGCAAAATTCTCGGTGAACTTATGATGTTAATCGAGAAAGATAAGCGTGGCGAAAAAATCAAACTGCTTTATTCTAATGAATGGTTTACTGTACCTCAGAATGTCAGAATTATAGGTATGATGAACACCGCTGACAGAAGCCTTGCATTAATGGATTATGCGTTGAGGAGAAGATTTGCTTTCTTTGATTTCGCACCGGCGTTTTCTTCGGAAGGCTTCAAGAATTACTTGGCGGAAAAGAATTCTCAAAAATTAGAGAGTCTGATAACTGCCGTTGAGTCACTTAATAACACCATTTCTTCTGATGAGTCATTGGGAGATGGTTTCAGAATCGGTCACAGCTATTTCTGTACCGATGGAGAAATTACTGATGAATGGCTCAAATCCGTTGTGGAATATGAAGTAATACCGCTTATCAAAGAATACTGGTTTGACGAGCCGACAAAAGTTAGAGATTGGTCTGCTACTTTAAGGAGTGCAATTAAATGATTCGCATACAGAACATATACTATATGCTTTCCTATGCGTTTCAGGTTCTCAACGAAGATGGCTATAAGCAGGTTGCTACCGAAGAATTCGAAAATGCAGCTGAACTATGTACTGCCATATTGGTAAAAGGTGTTTCTTCTCAGCTAAAACGAGGATTGGGCAAAGAGTATATTGTTCAAACGGAGGAATTATCTACATTAAGGGGTAAAATTGATATTTCTGCTTCGGTAAAAGAGCAAACTATGCTGAGAAAACGCCTTGTCTGCAACTATGATGAGTTTTCGGTCAATTCATATATGAATAGAATTATCCGAACAACAATGGACACTCTCGTAAGAAGCAATATAAGCAAGGACAGAAAAAAACAGCTTCGTAAGCCCCTCATTTATTTTGCAGAAGTCGAACCTTTGAACCGTGAGAGCATAAATTGGAAGCTTCAATTTAATAAGAATAATCAAACCTATCAGATGTTGATTTCAATTTGCTATCTGATACTCAAAGGATTGCTACAAACAACCTCTGATGGAAGTACAAAGTTAATGGATTTCCTTGATGAGCAGCGTATGTGCAGGCTTTATGAAAAGTTTATCCTTGAGTATTTTAAGAAGGAACACCCCGAAGTTAAGGCGTCGGCTTCTCAAATTCCGTGGGATACAGATGATGGATACAGAGAAATGCTCCCTGTTATGCAGAGCGATATAATGTTAAAACAGGGAGACAGAACATTGGTTATAGATCCTTATAGTGTACAGGCTTTGCTCCGTCAATGTGCAATATCTGTCTGTTTAGTTCATCAAATATACCGGAAACATTTTCGGCATTTACCGTAGTGCTTTTGATTTTACTGTCAAGATGCAATTCGCCGTACAGTTTTACTTCAACTTCTGCCATAATAAAAACTCCCTGGTATCAGTAAGGATACAACGGCAAATCAACGCCGGCTCTTTCAAGTGATTTTGACGTCGGAACACCGTCCCTCCAGCCCCTTATTTTATAATAACGTTTAAGCATATAATCAAGCTGTACTTTTGACTTTTTTTTGCCGGGTATCTGCTCGACATCCGTCAGCCTTTTCGGCAGCTTATCGCAGCCCTGCTCCTGGCCTAAAACCGTATTCGCAATTCTTTCCGTTATTATACCGCGCTTGCCTATTTTTAAATATTCGCCAAAGGTCATTTTCATTCCCGTTGCATAGGTTATCGCGTATGTATACGGAATAAGAGGAATATTAAACGCCGCTATTTCGGGGAATCGGTTAATGATATCCACAAACGGGCCGACTATCGGAATAAACCTTAACAATGTTTTCATAAGCACTCCGTTGAGATTTGAAACGAGGAAATTCGGAAAAAGACCGAATGCGGATATGACACATGAGCCTTGCGCCGAAACAACCTCCGTCAAATCCTGAAGTAATACCGAGAGTGAGGCCTTTGAATATTTGCTCAGTGCCACCGTTTGAGGCGCAAAAACTTCAACTGCAACCAGATATCCGCCGTTGATATGACATGCTCCTCGATTCGAGGTTGCATAGCCGAGTCCAAGCCCGACGGAGCCACGCGGCTCGTATGCGGCAAGCTCCATTCCCTTTACCTGCATCGCAAAATCATCTCCGCCGAATTTTTCGGAAAGCTTTTTCGAGCCGTCCGCAAGAATCGCACCTATTCCTCTGCGATAAGCGATATCTCGGAAAACCTCAGAAAGATTTTCTGTTTTTCCGAACTCCAAACCGCAATCCCACAGACCCTTTTCATTGAGTTCCATTGCAAACGCAATAGTCCCAGCACATGAAATCGTGTCTATTCCAAGTTCATCAAGCTCATAATTCCACCTTATAATCTGTTCAAGATTATCATTCATTATATTGGGGCCGAGCAAGCCCAGAGTTTCAAGCTCGGGTCCTTTTACGACTTTCCCGTCAAGCTCGACACGTCGCGTACACTGAATAACGCAGGACGTACAACCGCTGTTTCTTACAAGGTGTTTTTCTCTCAGTGTTTCTCCGGTGATAGCGTCAAAGTTATCAGAGCGACCAAACGTAAAATTTTTTGTCGCCAGCATATTTGCGGCCTGCAGCGGTGCAATCAGCGAAGCTGTTCCGAGCTCCGGTATCATCTTTCCCGTCAAAGGATTGTTCCGAAGCTTTGCAGACCACTTTTTGTTCAATGCCTTTAGCTTTTCAGGCTCAGCTACGCTTGTCTTAAACACTCCGAATGCTGTTACCGCTTTAATCTTTTTATCACCGAAAACAGCACCGATTCCGCCTCGACCCGCAGCCCTTTCGCCACTGAATACAGACGAAAAAAGCACCTTGTTTTCACCTGCGGGTCCTATTACCAGCTTACCGTGTTTAGGATTTAGCTTTTCCTGAGCAGGACCTATTTCCAGACCCCATAACTCGTCTGCATCATAGAAATTCACTTCGTCTGATTTAATTTCAATATGTATGGGATTTTCGCTCTTACCTGTAAAAATAACCGCATCATACCCTGCTTTTTTCAGAGAAAGTCCAAAATCACCACCGCAGTTTGACGATGTAATATTATTTGTAAGAGGCGAAACAGTTGAAATATTAAATCTGGAAGTACAGGGGCAGCCGTTGCCCGTCAATGGTCCCGTCGAGACAATTATCCAGTTTTCTTCATCAAAAGCGGACATATGCGGCGTCACGTGATGATAGAGTATATCTGCCGCCATTATCTTTCCGCCGAGAGTTCTTTCCCTGTCCTTATCCGTCCACGGAAATTCTTCAAAGCTTTGATCGCTTAAGTTGACCTTGAGAACCCTCCCGGCGTAACCGTAATAATTTGTACCCATTAAATATTCTCCCTATATTTAAATTCAAATTACAGTGATAACGCTGTTTTGTATGCCGTATGAACTGCATTTGCAATACGTCCCGGTTGACTTGCATCTCCAACCTTGTATACATTGCCGATACCTGGCTGCAGTTTGGAGGCGAAGTCATTGCTTTTTACTCCTATTGCAAGGACTACGTAGTCAGCAGCTATTTTTGATTTCTTTCTGTTTTTAGTTGACTTGACAACTATCTTATTCTTTTTGATTTCAACCAGTTTTTTACCCGTGACGATTTTTACGCCAAGCTTATTCAACCTCGGCAGGATATCCTGAAGGTGCTGAGACCACGTTCCCGGGGCAATTTTCTTTGCCATCTCCACCACTATGACTTCATTACCCTGTTCTGCCAGCATTTCGGCAGTTTCAAGACCCGTCATACCCGAGCCGATAACAGCAACCTTCTTATTCGAAAGTTTTATTTCACCCTCAAGGATCGGTGTTACGGTCGTAACGTGGGACTTGTCGGCACCACTGATTTTCGGTCTTACTGCCTCTCCACCCGTTGCGTCTATAACCGCATAGGGATTCAGTGCCTTTATGTTTTCCGGCGTTGCTTCCGTATTGAGCCTTATCTCAGCTCCGTTCTTTTTAGCTGCTGTCGCCAAGTCCTCAATAGCCCATTTGAGCTTTTCCTTATGAGGAGGCAGCGCTGCCAAATAAAGCTGTCCGCCTAAGTGATCATTTTTTTCAAACAGGACAGGCTTGAAGCCCCTTTGGCCCAGGGTCTTTGCTGCCGTAAGACCCGCCGGTCCACCGCCGACTATTACAACTATCCTATCGTCGCCGTCCTTCTTGGGGTTTAAGGGATAAATATACTCCCTGCCTGTACGTGGGTTAAGAGCACATTCTCCCGAGTCACCCTTGATTTGATTATTTGTTACGCTTTCTATACACCACAGACAACAGATACATCTTTGAATTTCGTCTTCTCTGCCTTCCGCGGCTTTTTTAACAAAATACGGGTCGGCAAGCAATGGTCTGCCGAGTCCCACAAAATCAAGTGTACCGTCCTTTAAGTATCCCTCGGCCTGTTGCGGAGTTCTTGTAAGGTTTACCGCTATTACGGGAATGCTGACCGCCTCTTTGACAGCCTTAATGATATGAGTTCTGCATCCAAGTTCAAAGCTTGTCGGTTCGATACTGTAGTTACTGGTTTCGTATGTACCGCAGGTTACATTGATACCGTGCACTCCCAACGCCTCAAGCCTTTTAGCCATCTCAACGCCTTCCTCGAGCTTTATACCGGAATCTCTGATTCCAATCGTGTCATAGTATTCCTCTACACCCAACCTGACTATCATCGGATAATCATCACCGCATTTCTTTTTGATAGCCTTTATGATTTCGGTCAAAAAGCGCATACGGTTTTCTAAGCTTCCGCCGTATTCGTCATCTCTGATATTGGTCTGAGAGCTTAAAAATTCTTCTATCAAATAACCGTGTCCCGCGTGTATCTCAACTCCGTCTGCACCGGCTTTTTTTGCCCTGAAGGCTGCCTGTGCAAACTGATTTACAAGTTCTTTTATCTCCTTTACCGTCATCGCCCTGGTTTTTGTATCATGAATCGGGCTTCCGCCGAGACCGCACATAAGAGAACTCGGTGCCCACACCGGTGGTAAAACCTTGCTTGTAATAAACTTTACTATCGGTCTGTCAAGATCACTTACCGAGAATTTGGATATAACATATTTAAATAACGCATCATAGAAATTCGGACCCGTCACCTTACCTACCGCCTCCGCGATAGGCCATCCGAACGACATTATGTTCAGCGTCTGTCTTCCGGGGTGATGTAATTGAACAAATATCTTTGTCCCTTCCTTATGCACCGCGTCCGCAAGTTCTCTGAAAGGCTTGATGTGTTTATTCTTTGTCATCGAAATCTGAGCGGGACTTTCTATTCCGCTTTTGTTGTTAACCTTACATGTTCCGGTTATGATAAGGCCTACTCCGCCCTTCGCTCTTTCCTCAAAATACTTTAAATTTTTTACTCCCGAGCAACCGCTGAATTCGGCTGTTCCCATCTCCATTCCGACCATTACAGTCCTGTTTTTCAGGGTTAAATTGCCTATTTTACCCTCTGATAAAAGATAATTGTAGTCCATTTTATTTACTCCTTTTCAAAACTTAAATTGTCCGTAGCTTATAGAACACCTTTAGTTTATCAAATAGGAGGATTTATGTAATTATCATTTGTTAATCGAGTATTACAAAATATATCTGTAAAAAAAACGGGGTGTACTTAAAATACATCCCGTTTTCTGAATAAATTCATTGTAAATCATAAGTTTCTTTTTAAGCGTGATAAAGATACCGGGGAAATTCCGAGGTAATTTGCAATATCCTGTTGGCTGATTCTGCCGTCAAGAGAAGGATATTTTTCAAGAAAATTTCTGTATCTTTCGTTTGCGGTTACATTAAACCTTAAACTCTCCGTAATAAAATTGATAAGCTCCGACTCGGAAAATTTGATATAAACCCTCATAAACCCGGAGTTTTCATATATAATCTTCTCTAAATCGTCCAGGTATATGTATGTAATTTCGGTGTCCTCCAAAGCATCAATGATATAATCTGACGGCATTTCTCCGAGCATCACGCCCTCGGAAAAAAAGGAATTTTCCGTCCAGAACAGATGAGTTTTATAAGAGTCATCATGGTAGAAATACATCTTTCGAAGAAGCCCCGTATTAATAAACACCAACTTGTTCGGAGCGTCCCCAAGGTGCAGTAAAACATCTCCCTTGTCAAGATGCATCTCCCTCATGAAGGGCAGGAGCTTCTTAACAATGGATTCGGCAAGTTCGGCATCTACAAAATCATATTTTTCATTTGCCGCTTTTATGATTTGATTTATGTTATCGGGATAAATCGACATATCGTTACTCCTTTTGAAGAAGTTTGTGAAAGCAACGGTCAGCAGGCGATCACAATTTTTTACAGGCTGCCTTTCAGGCGAGAAAGAGAAACCGGAGTTATTCCGAGGTAACTTGCAATTTCCTGTTGGCTTATTCTGCCCTCAAGCATCGGATATTTTTCTAAAAAGAATTTGTACCTGTCCGCCGCTTTAAGAGAAAATCTTTTCCACTCATCGGTAACATTTATAACCTCAAGCTCACATACCTTAAGATATGATTTAACTATCTCATCGTTTTCATAAATCAGGCGTTCACAAATATCCATAGGTGTAAATGTAATCTGAGTGTCCTCAAGTGCGTCAATCATGAAAAGTGCAGGTGATTTGTCCATCATGATGCCATCCGTAAAGAAGGTACCCTCCGGCATAAATAAATAAGTACAACAGTCTCCGTCCTGATTATAATAGCTTCTTCTCAAAAGTCCGGAGTTTACAAAGGCAAACTTGTTCGGTGTTTCGCCGATTTTAAGCAAAGCATCACCTTTTTTAAGCTGCATTGTTTTGATATACGGTAAAAATTTGCATGCAATATTGATCGTACTGTAATTTACAGGCATATCATACTGCTTTTCCGCCTCTTTTATCATCTCGCGCACGTGCTTCGGGTACTCAATCACGTTTCTCACCACCTATGTACATTTAATTTAAAGATAAAAAATTGAAATGTCAAGTTTTGCAAGTTAAAAAGGGCACTGAAGGATACTCCCTCGGTGCCCTTTTATTTGCCGGTTTATTTTACCTAATTACACACATGAATCAGTAATTTGTCTTATAAATATTTTCTGCGATATCTCTTGTGGCAAAATCAACGATAACAATACCGTAACAGGTGTTTGCCTTCCATTCATAGGAATTGAGATATGCATTGATGCTTTTTGCATATTTCTTCGGATGACCGACTTTTCCGCTGCCGCTTGTCGATGTGAAATTCAGGAAAAAACTCTCATCAGATGCCTGACAGCCTTCAAAGGACTTCGTTATGGCATTTATCTTGTCGGAAACCGCATAGTTGTAACGATCCTGTACAAACAGAGTTTCTGTGTCGTTTACAGAAGATTCCGCGTATGGAACATCCACTATGGTACGGTCTCCCTGATCATCCCAGTAAAAATGCATTCCGCTCCTGCTGTCGCCGACATTCATCTTGTCCTCAAAGCGAGTGGCAAGTACAATTTTTCCCCTTACCTCATCCAAGGTCGGTATTTTGTTGGACAGGTACCATACATCTTCATTCTTCCCGATGGCGTCATAGAGAATTTTCTGAACTTCCACAACGTCATCCTTACCGTTTTCCGCCTTCATACACATAATAACGGTTTCGGTCGGATGCTCCTCAAGGAAGGAATATACATCGGCCAGTACATCATTCAAGGTGAGTGCTCTTGAAAAAAGAGAACCGGTTTTCTTACACTTTGAAAAATTGTGCTTAAGGATGAGAGTTTGCTTGTCGCCCTTTCCGCTCAGTGCGAGACGCATATCCAGATAACGATAGCCGTTTCTGAGCTGAGTGGCAACGTCCGTATCCTGACACTGGAAGATATAACTCATACCGACATGATTGGTGCAGGTATCATGTGTACCCGGAATAGAGATTGAGCTGAGCTTAGTCTCTCCCGCCACGTCCTTCATCCATTCGGACGAAGAAGAAATATCTCCCTCCGTTTCCGGTGAAGAAGCACACCCTACAAAGACAGAAAAAACCATACAAATAAGAAGTATGAAAATTCCTGCGTTACGTTTAAAATGTTTCATATAAAAAGCCCCCTTAAAACCTCTTCAGTATATCATAAAGCATGAGCTTGTACCATACATACCGAAAATGTTTTTGATACAAAAAATCAAAATCCACAGACCGAAAGGATCTGTGGATTTTTCGATTATTAATTCGGCTCGGCAACGTCCGCCGTAAATCTGCCGTCCCTGTAATCAACTGTAACAGTCGATTCAGGAGCGATGTTGTCACCTATCATCTTACGTGCGATAAGAGTTTCGACATTTGACTGTATGAACCTCTTTATAGGTCGTGCGCCGTACGCAGGATCAAACGACTGCTCGATTATCTGATTGATTGCCGCCTCGGTAACCTTTATGCTTATCCGCTGCTCACTGAGCCTGTCGGCAACCTCACGAATCTTAAGGTCAACGATTCCGCGGATGTTTTCTCTGGTGAGCGGATGGTAGAAGATTATCTCATCAAGTCTGTTCAGGAATTCCGGACGGAAGCTGCGTTTTAAGAGCTCGCTCACAGCAGTCCTTGCCTCCTCGCTTATCTCACCCTTGTCGTTTATTCCGTCAAGAATGATATCAGAGCCGAGGTTAGAAGTCAGGATGATGATAGTGTTCTTAAAGTCAACGGTCTTGCCGTGGCTGTCCGTGATTCTGCCGTCATCAAGCACCTGAAGAAGTATGTTAAAGAAGTCCGGATGAGCCTTTTCAATCTCATCGAAAAGGACAACCGAGTAAGGCTTACGACGTACTGCCTCCGTAAGCTGTCCGCCCTCATCATAACCGACATATCCCGGAGGTGCACCGATAAGACGGGAAACGGAATACTTCTCCATATACTCGCTCATATCTATACGAATAAGGCTTCTCTCATCATCAAACAGAGCAGAGGTCAAAGCCTTTGCAAGCTCTGTCTTACCTACACCCGTAGGACCGAGGAACAGGAACGAGCCGACAGGACGGTTCGGGTCCTTTATGCCCGCACGTGAACGAAGTATAGCGTCACTTACCTTGTGAACCGCTTCGTCCTGGCCTATAACTCTTTCGTGAAGAATGGACTCAAGTCCGAGGAGCTTGCTTCTTTCACTTTCTACAAGCTTTGAAACGGGAATACCCGTCCAGCGTGACACAATCTTCGCAATTTCCTCGTCGGTTACGCGGTCACGGAGCAATGTATTGTCCTTTGTTTCGCTCTGTTTTTCCTCTTCTTCAAGTTCTTTTTGGAGTTGAGGAAGCTTACCGTACTGAAGTTCTGCGGCTTTCGTAAGGTCATACGTCTCCTTTGCTTTTTCAATTTGACGGTTTACGTCCTCTATCTCAGAACGTATCTTCTGAACCTTCTCAATCCCATGCTTTTCGTTTTCAAGCTTTGCCTTCATGGCACTGAACTTTTCACGAAGCTCCGCAAGTTCTGTCTTTATCTCGTCAAGATGCGAGATTGAAAGCTTATCCGTCTCCTTTGAGAGAGCTTCCTCTTCAATCTCAAGCTGCATGATCTTGTGCTGTATCTCATCCATCTCGGTTGGCATCGAGTACATCTCTGTCTTTATGAGAGCACAAGCCTCATCTACAAGGTCTATTGCCTTATCAGGCAAAAATCTGTCCTGTATATATCTGTTCGAAAGGGTCGCCGCTGCGATAATTGCTTTATCCATTATCTTTACACCGTGATAAACCTCGTATCTTTCCTTAAGTCCACGAAGTATTGCTATGGTGTCCTCGACCGTCGGCTCATCAACCATAACAGGCTGGAAACGACGTTCGAGAGCCGCATCCTTTTCGATATACTGACGGTACTCATTAAGAGTAGTCGCACCGATACAATGAAGCTCACCCCTTGCAAGCAGCGGCTTCAAGATGTTTCCGGCATCAAGGGCGCCGTCCGTCTTACCTGCGCCGACTATGGTATGAAGCTCATCTATGAAAAGAATGATTCTTCCCTCAGAGGACTTAACCTCATTGAGTACGGCCTTAAGTCTTTCCTCAAACTCACCGCGGAACTTTGCACCCGCAATGAGGGCACCGAGGTCAAGAGAAAAGATGGTGTGATTCTTCAGGTTATCCGGAACGTCTCCGCTGACAATACGAAGTGCAAGTCCCTCGGCAATAGCCGTCTTACCTACACCCGGCTCGCCTATAAGGCAAGGATTGTTTTTCGTTTTACGAGAGAGAATACGAATGACATTACGTATCTCCTCGTCCCTGCCGATAACCGGATCAAGCTTATGCTCACGGGCACGCTCAACAAGGTCGGTACCGTACTTTTTAAGAACATCATAAGTGTCCTCGGGATTATCAGTTTTTACCTTCTGATTGCCTCTTATTCCCTTAAGCGCATCAAGGACACGTGCCTCCGTTATGTTTTGTTCACGGAAAATCCTTTTGAGTGAATCAGACGGATATTTTATGATGCCGAGCAATATATGTTCAACGGATACATAATCATCCTGCATCTTTGATGCCTGTTTTTCAGCCTCGTTCAATGCCTTGTTAAGGTCACTGGAGATGTAAACATTTCCCGGATTGTAGCCGCTGCCGCTCACCTTCGGAAGCCTTGAAATCTCTTCCTCTGTCTTTGAAAGGAGTGTCTCCGGTGATGCACCGATATTCTTAATTATTTCTCCCGCAAGCCCACCGTTTTGGGAGAGTAATGCCGCAAGAAGATGTTCCTCACCCACGTTGTTGTTACCGTTTTCCGTGGCAATTGACTGAGCCTCTCTTATAGCCTCTATAGATTTTTGTGTGAATTTATCTGCATTCATAAACTCATCCCCTTATATGATTTCGCTGTTTTGTCTTATATAGTCTTCGTATGCCGGACGTATCTCGTCAATGCTGTCCGAGAAGTACATCTTCATAGCGCTGTCAAAAAGATATACATAATCCGCTATGAGCTCGCCTGCCGACAATCCGCGTTTTGCACCCTTGCCCGCAAGCCCGTTTTCACGGTAGATGATAGGTCTTTTGAAAACTCCGTTTTCAAAGGTATCCTTTCCCGTAAACCCATATGCGTACTCAAGTTCAGCCCATGCGTTATAAAACTCAAGCATCTTTGAAAGAAGAGCCGGATTCGTTGTTCGTGTCGAAACCTTTATAACCCCCTGAGTGTGTTCCGGCTCCCTGTAAAGCTCTATTGAGTACTTAACAGTCGGGTTGTACTTGTAGCTTAAGGCTGTACGAACCGACATAACCGAAGATGTCGGCGGAGACAATTCGCTGAAGGTCTCACCGGCATAAAGTTGACGTGCAAGTTCATCAAATATACTGCTTATTCTTTTTTCGGGTGTAACAAGCGACACATACTCCGCCAAAATCTGATTTATCATATTCGAACGGTTTGTGCTGTTTAAGTACGCCAGCTTGTCCACCTTTGCTATAACATCATCCGCAAGCACCACTGAATAAACACTCTTTTTCATAATTGACCCCCTTGTCGTCTTGTTAATATTGTATTCACTTTTATATAAATTGTCAAGCGTTTTATATATATTTATTTACAAAATTTTTGCATAAAAGAAAGCCACCGGTGTTCCGATGGCAGTTATGATACAAAATGAAAATCGACTGTTAAATCCTCTTTGATTCTGCGGAAACAGCCTCGGCCATGGCACGTGCGCGCCAGGATACTGCCTCCGCCTTGTCGCCCAGCTTTTCATAGGCATCCGCTATAAACTCCATTATCTTTTTACGGTCGGATTCAGGCATATCAAATCCCGACTTAAGACAATTCTCAAGAGTGCTTATATATTTTTCCCATATCCCGTAGAACTGACTGCCCGAAAACATTTTTTCAGTTAAATTTTGAATAAAACCCATTAAAAATCACCTCAAAGCATACTATGAGGTGATTTTTTTATGGTTACTTTTTTTTTGCCGTCCGACTGTCTGTTATTACATCAAATTTTCAGAGGTTTTCTCTCAAAAACTTTATTTCGTTTTTGTCGGTTATGTTAAAAAAGTTTATACACTCGTCAAATGACTTGAACTTGTTGAATGAATTCTTTATAAGTTCAAGTCTGCCTTTTTCAATGCCACGAGCTTCACCTTGCAAGAGCCCTTCTGCTTTGCCTTGCATGATGCCCTTCTGTATTCCGTCAAGATATACTCCGTCACTCCAGTTACACATACCGTTCATCTCCTTTGCCGTCTCTCGGT
>OIWU01001250.1_pt1 | contig 26069 bp, 26 predicted proteins | sample 1587711 | NCBI WGS metagenome assembly OIWU01 (sample SAMEA3888909, study PRJEB22519) | human gut metagenome | biome: human gut; feature: human-associated habitat; material: faeces | place: Denmark | collected 2010 | reverse complement strand
AATCTGGAACAAAATCCCTCGCTGACCGCTCTTGCGATTGAATCAGAGCTTCCTTAAAAGACACAAAGGATTCCTGCGATTTCCAACCCTCAATTTGGAACAGAATCCCTCGCTGACCGCTCTTTCAATTGAATCAGAAAATCCTGAGAAAAGACAGGAAAGGAGCAAGCTATGAACCATTACGTAGAGTTTAAATCGGTCTGCAAGACCTATCACATGGGCGACGTCGAGATCCCGGCGCTGCGTGACGCGAGTTTCACGGTGGAAAAGGGCGAGATCTGCGTGATCGTGGGCGCGTCGGGCGCGGGCAAGACGACGCTGCTGAACATCCTCGGCGGCATGGACACGCTGACCGCCGGGCACGTGTTCCTCGACGGCAAGGAGATCTCGGCCTATTCGCGGCGGCAGCTGACGGAGTACCGCCGGCACGACGTCGGCTTTGTGTTCCAGTTTTATAACCTTGTGCAGAATCTGACGGCGGTCGAGAACGTCGAGCTGGCGTCGCAGATCTGCCGCGAGCCGCGCGACCCGATGGAGATGCTCACGGAGGTCGGCCTCGCCGACCGGGCGAAAAACTTCCCGGCGCAGCTCTCCGGCGGCGAGCAGCAGCGCGTGGCCATCGCGCGGGCGCTGGCCAAGAATCCGAAGCTGCTGCTCTGCGACGAGCCGACCGGCGCGCTGGATTACGTGACCGGCAAGGCAATCCTGAAGCTTCTGCAGGATACGGCGCGCAAGACCGGCATGACCGTCATCATTATTACGCATAACAAGGCGCTGACGGCGATGGCAGACCGCGTGATCTCCGTGAAAAACGGGACGGTCACGTCCGAGCACCGCAACGAGACCGTGACGCCGGTCGAGCAGATCGAGTGGTGACGGCATGAGAAGGCTGCTTTTCCGCGAGATCCGCCGCAATCCGGGGCGGTTCTTCGCGATCATGGCCATCATCGCGCTGGGTGTCGGCTTCTTTGCCGGTCTGAAGGTCACAGAAACCGCGATGCTGAAAACCGGACAGGACTATCTCGAGGAGCAAAAATTCTATCATTTCCGCCTGCTCTCGACCCTCGGACTGACGCAGGAGGACGCCGACGCCTTCGCGCAGACCGACGGCGTCGCGGCGGCGGAGGGAACGGTCAGCGCCGACGTGCTCGTCGATTCCAAGGACGGGGACACGGCGATGAAGCTGCTGTCCCTGCCGGAGCAGGTCGATCTGCCCAACCTCGTCTCCGGACGGATGCCGCAGGCGGCCGACGAATGCGTCGTCGACGCGCTCTACCACGGCGGAAACGACCTCGGCAAGCCCCTGCACATCTCCGACGCGAACACCGACGAGACACGGGCGCTGCTGCGCTATGAGGACTACACCGTCGTCGGGCTGGTGTCCTCGCCGCTCTATGTCAACTATGAGCGCGGCGGTACTTCGATCGGCAGCGGAACGCTCTCCGGTTTCTTCTATGTCCCGCCCGAGGGGCTGGATTATGATGCATTCACGGAGGTGGATGTCCGTCTGAGCTGCACCGCCGACCTCTATTCCGAGGAATACGACGCGCTGGAGGACGAATTTTCGCCGATCCTGACCGAGACGCTTGAGCAGCGGGCGCAAACGCGCTATGAGACGCTGCGCGCGGACGCGGAGCAGACGCTTGCCGACGCGAAGCAGGAGCTCTCCGACGGCGAGACGGCGCTCGCAGAGGCCAAGCAGACGCTCGAGCAGGGCGAGGCGGAGTATGCTGCGGCTGCCGAGCAGCTGGAGCAGCAGCGTCCCTATGCCGCGCTGCTCGGCGCGTCGTTTGAGGAGGCGGAGCGGCAGCTCGCCGAAACACGCCGCACCCTCGACGAGGGGCAGGCGCAGCTTGCCGGGCAGGAGCAGAAGCTGAAGGAGGCGCGCGCCGAGCTGGCCGACGGCGAGCGGGCGCTTTCGGAGCTGAAGGCGCCGCAGACCTATGTCCTCGGCCGCAGCGCGAACGTCGGCTATGCCTGCTTCGAGAACGACACCGGCATTGTCAGGGGCGTGGCAAACGTTTTTCCGCTGTTCTTCTTCCTCGTTGCGGCGCTGGTCTGCATCACGACCATGACGCGTATGATCGACGAGCAGCGCACCCAGATCGGCACGCTCAAGGCGCTGGGCTATTCCGACGCGGCGATCATGGGCAACTACCTGCGCTATGCGGTGCTGGCGTCGCTGGTCGGCTGCGTCGCGGGCTTCCTCGCGGGCAGCTGGATCTTCCCGGAGATCCTCTGGCGCACCTATGACATCATGTATGATTTCTATCGCCCGATCGAATTCGTGCTGGATTGGAGGCTGGCCGTTTTCTCGATCGCCATGTATCTGTTCTGCGCGCTTTTGGCGACGTGGAGCGCCTGCAAGGCGTCGCTGCACGAGGTCGCCGCAGAGCTGATCCGCCCGAAGGCGCCTGCGCCCGGCAAGCGCATCTGGCTCGAGCGCATCCCGTTTATCTGGAAACGGATGCCCTTTCTGCACAAGGTCTCGGCGCGGAACGTTTTCCGCTATCACAAGCGTCTTGTGATGATGGTGCTGGGCATCGGCGGCTGCATGGCGCTGCTGCTGACGGGGCTTGGCCTGCATGACTCCATTCAGAACATTGTCGACGATCAGTTTGACCACATCAGCACCTACGACATGGCCGTGTCCTTCTCCGAGCCGCCCGCGCAGGCCACGCTCGACGCGCTTTCGGACTATGATTATACGCTGCTGCACGAATCGACCGTCGACATTTCCCGCGACGGCAGGACCAAATCGACGCGCTTTCTCGTCCCGTCGGACAACACCGACCAATTTCTGACCCTGCGCACCGAGGACGGCGCGGACGTCTCCATGCCGTCGGACGGCGAGGTCGTGCTGAGCACGGGACTGGCCGACGACCTCGGCGCGGACGTCGGCGACACCGTGACGCTGCGCAGCGGCGACAATCGCGAGATGACGCTGACCGTCTCGGGACTTTATGTCAACTACATCTATAACTATGCCATTGCCTCGGCCGGCTCGTGTCAGGCGCAGTGGGGCAGCGTTCCGGAGCAGAAAACGGCTTATCTGAACGCTCCTGCGGGCAGCGACCTGCACCGCATCTCGGCGGAGCTGAGCGCGTTGGACGGCGTGAGCCGCGTCACGGTCAATCAGGATATGCGCGACCGCGTGAACGGCTTTATGAGCAGCATGAACGACATTGTGCTGTTGGTGCTGCTCTGCGCGGCGGCGCTGGCGTTTATTGTACTATATAATCTGACAAGTATCAATATTACGGAGCGTGTGCGTGAAATTGCGACCCTCAAGGTGCTGGGGTTCTACCCCTCGGAGACGGCGGCCTATGTCTTCCGCGAGAACGTCGTGCTGACGCTCATCGGCGCGGCCGCAGGTGTCCCGATGGGCATCGCACTGCATCGTTATGTGATGGCGCAGATTAACATCGACATGATCACCTTCCATGTGCGCATCGCGTGGCAGAGCTATCTCTACGCGCTGGCGCTGTGTCTGCTGTTCGCGCTGACCGTCGACGTGCTCCTGCGCTTCCGCCTGCGCCGGATCGATATGGCCGAGTCGATGAAGGCGGCGGAATAGGCGGCCGGGCAAAATGCGGGCTGAGGCCCGCAGGATGTCGCATCGTTTCTCACAGTGACGCAAAAGCGGCAGGTTTTACAAAAAACCTGCCGCTTTCTCAACCAATCTGCCTGTCTTCAGCACGGGGCAATGCCGGATTCGCCGGTCAGTGCGCCGATGCTTCTCAGCTTCGCCAGCACCGTGTCCACGTCCGCCGCCATTACCTCGCGCGGCGCGTCGAATTCCCGGCACATTGCATCCAGAATCGCCTCGCGCGACGTCTCGGCTCTGAGCCGGTCGACGATGAACGCGGCGGTTGCGTTGCTGCGCACGAAGCCGGGAAAGGCGCCGCCGGTCTCCACGAGCAGCTGCTCACCGTCCAGCTCCTGCGTGACAAAGGTATCCTTGAGTCTCATCTTTCGGGCCGTCCTTTCCGGAGTCGGGTTTTGCGAAGGGGACAGCTCCGTATGCCGGGGCTGTCCCTTAGATCGATCAGTCTGCCCAGATGCAGCCGTCGGCTTCCTCAGTGGGAACGCTTTCGTAATCTGCGCCGGTGCAGATCTTGATTATTTCGTTCGAGGCGGTGAGAATATCCACGGCATCAAATTCAACGATCTCCATCTCGGCCTTTTCATATTTCTTCATACATCTGAACCCTCCTTTTTCAAATATTATTTGAAACGGTATATATTCCGTAACAAATCATTAACAGACCTGCGGCGGCTCCCCTTCGTCGGTCTCTTTTTTCAGCCACGCCTCGTAGGTGCTTTGCATCGCACTTAGCGTGTCCGCCCGCAAACGCGCGCGCGTTTGCGCGAGACACTCGGCCTGCTCACTGCACTGCTTCAGCCGGATGCACTCCGGGTAGAAGAAGCAGCGCTCGCAGTCCGCCAGCGGAGGACGCTCCGCCGCGAAATCCCGCAGCACGGCTCCGTCGAGCGTGGGGCGGTCGAGATGGCCGACGAAGTGATCCTCGCTGTACTGCTCGCACAGCCCAAGCTCGCCGTTCGGCAGGACGGTGAGCGCGCCGCCGCTGTCGGCCATGCAGCGGTGGGTGGGGAGCGACCGGCGCAGGGTGTGCCTGCCGGAAAGACCGAGCGCCGCCAGCCGCTCCTGAAGCGCCTGCTGTTTTCGGCAGAGCAGGTCGCGCTCCTCGGCTGTGCGGCTGCGCCGCGCGCTGCCCGTGTGCGAATAGAGCGCGTGGGTGTAGACCGTCAGCCCCTTGCTGCCGCCGAAGCGCTCGTGCAGCCGGTCTGCCAGCAACGGAAGGTCGTCGGCGTTGTGCAGGTCGATGTTCAGGCGAAGCTTCACCGAGATCCCGGCGTTCAGCAGACGCCCGACGTTGTCCGTGACGACGCGATAGGGGCTTCTGCCGTCGCGATAGACAAAGGCCTTGCTGCGGTTATAGACCGTCTCGGTGCCGTCGAGCGTGATCTGAATGCGCCTGAGGCGCCATTGCGCGACGGCTTTTTGCACGAGCGCGTCGTCAAAGAGATAGGCGTTGGAGATCATGGTTGAGGAATATGCGACGCCCTTGGCAGCAAGCTCGGAGCAGATCGTGTCGATGGCGGCGCTGTTGCACAGCGGCTCGCCGCCGAACCAGTTTAGCTGCACCGTCTCTCCGCCGCAGTGCCCGGCGATATAGGCCGCCGTTTTGCGGGCGACCGCCTCGCTCATGGGGATGCGCGAGCGCCCCAGCTCATAGCAGTAAAAGCAGCGGGCGTTGCAGTCCGTGGTGGGGAAGATCGTATAACTCGTGATATGCTGCGGCTTTTTGCGCATGGTCTTGAGGACAAAGCGCGCGCGGTCTGCATAGCTCCGGTCGTTCAGCGTCTGCGGCACGCGGAACCAGCCGCTGCGCAGGGCGCTGACCGCATCCGGCGCGGCGAATTCCTCCGGCGAGAGCAGGAGCATCGCCCGCGTCAGTGTGTGAAAAGCCAGCACACCGCCCTCCACCGGGCAGGTGAGCACATAGGTCATCCAGCGCAGGCCGCCCTCTGCGGGTCTGGCCGCGCCGAGAATTTTCAGAACGCTGCCGGACGGCGGCAAAACGATTTGCATGAAAGTTCCTCCCCGGAGACCGCCGTCGGCTGTTCTGTGCCCGCGTGGCGCTGTCAGTCCTGCCGGTCGGCGCGATCCTGCTTTCTCCTTGCCAGCGCCAGCAGACCGTTTTTGGCCGCCTCGATCTGCGGATCGAACAGGGCGCGCTCGGCAAAGATCATATAGTTGTTGATTGCAAGGATCGACAGATGCACAAACGGCTCGACCTCGGACTCGCTGCAACCGAGAAGCCGCGCGATCCTGCGTGTGTAGTAGGGATACCGCGCCGCAAGGCGGACAAGGGACGGCTTCACCTTCTCCCCGTATTCCTGCGAGACGCAAACGCTGACCAGAAAGCGCATGGTCGGCGACATTTTATCCGCCATGGAGCCGAGATGCTCCATCATGTGCCGGATGTCGTTGAGATCCTCAAACACGACGTCAAGCGCAGCCTGCTCGATCCGGTTGATCGCTTCCTCGGCGCAGGCAAGCACGATTTCGTCCTTGCTGGTGAAATAATAATAAATTCCGCCGTTCTGGAGCTGCGCTGCCGAGCAAAGCTCCTTTGTCGTTACGGCGGTCAGACCCTTTTCAATCAGGCAATCCAGGCAGAGGCCAAGCAGCTCGCGCCGCTTTTTGATCTTCTTCTCTTCGCTCAAGTTTTGTCCTCCGTTCTTTTCGGGCATAGGTGGTATTGTCAATATACCACACTTTATAAAATAAATCAAGCGCACGCTTGATTTATTTGGCAACTGCCTGCGGCTGCCGGTCAGGGTGCGCCGAAATCGACGGGCGACCGGACTGCGCGTTCTTGCACGCAGCCCGGTCGCCCGGTATGTCTCAGACTATATGTTGTGCTGTTTCGCGCGGCGGTGCGCCGTCGTGCTGTTCCGCCCGCTCAGTTCTCCTTGCTGAAGGCGACGATGATGCGGCGGTGCGGCTCGGTGCCGGTGGAGAAGGTGGTCACGCCGGGATAATCCTGAAGCGCGGCGTGGATCACGTGGCGCTCATAGGCGTTCATCGGCTCAAGCGTGAAGTTGCGGCGGTATTTGACAGCCTTGGCGGCCATCTTGCTGGCAAGCTGGCGCAGGGAGTCCTCGCGCTTCTGGCGATAGCCGCCGGCGTCGACGCTGATGCGCAGACGCTTCTCGCGGTCGCGGTTGACGGCGTAGCCGGTGAGGTACTGAATGGCGTCGAGCGTGTCGCCGCGGCGGCCGATCAGCAGGCCGGTGTCGCCGCCGACGAGGTCGGCACGGTAGCTCTCCTCATCGAGCTGATAGGCGTGCGGCACGGCCTCGGAGCCCATGTGCTCCAGCAGCCCCTTGAGGAACTGCTCAATCGCCTCCTCCACGCTGCCGGGAGCGGCGGGGGCGTAGGTTTTCGGCTCGACCGGTTGGGTCTGCTTCGGCTCACGCGGCTCCTTGGGCTCCTTGGGCGCCTTGGGGGCGTTCTGGCGCTGCGGCTTGGCCGGGCGCTCGTTGTTCTTTTTTTCCGGACGGTCGGCCTTCTTGGCCGGGGCGTCCTTCCTGCCCTCTGCGGACTTCTTCGGCTGCTCGACCGGCTTCTTGCCGGGGCGGGAGATCACGCTCGGCGTCAGGTCGGGGCGCTCCTTCGGCTTGGCCGAGCGGGAGGCGGAGGACAGCGCGGTGCGCGGGGCGGCCGGGGCGACCGGCTCATCCGGCACCTCGTAGGTCACCTTGACCTCCGCCGGGGAGGCGCCAATGCCCAGGAAGCCGGAGCGAGCGTTTTTGAGGACCTCGACGGAAACACTGTCGCGGTCAAGCTTCAGCTTTTGCAGCGCCGCTTCAATGGCAAGCTCGATGGTCTTGCCGGTGCTGACGATGAATTTTTCCATAATTACTCCTTCAAACAATGCTGGCGGAACGGAGCTTATTCCTCCGATTCCCCGTCATAGCGGTCGGCGACATAGGCGCGGCCGCGCGCATAGGGACGGTTTTCCTCTCCGCCGGGGTTGGTGCGCGGCTCGGGCAGCGGTTCGCCCTTTTCGGCGCGCTTTTTGGCCTCGTATTCCTTTGCGGCGGCGTCGCGCTCCTGCCGGTCGCGCAGCTGCTGCTTCTTTTTGCTGGTGTTTTCGGTGATGCCGTCGGGATTCGCGGCGCGCTTCGCGGCGCGGATGCGCTCCTTTTCGGCGTTTTCCTCGGCGAGGGCGGCGGCCTTCTGGCGCTTGATCTCGTCTTCGGCATCATAGATCTTGCGATAATGCTTCGTGAGGAAATAGTCCTGCACGATGCCGAGGATGGACTGCGCGATCCAGTAGATCGACAGGCCAAGCGGCATGATATAGCCGAACACCACGGAGACGAGCGGCATCATGAAGGTCATGGCCTTGCCGGTCTGCGCAGTGGCGGAGGCCGCGTCTTTGTTGCCTGCGTCGTCGGTGATGACGGTGTCGTTCGTTTTCTGGCTGATGAACATGGCAAGGTAGTTCAGTCCGCCGGAAACGATCGGGATCAGCAGACCGCCGATTTCGCTCCAGCTGCGCATCGTCCAGAATTTCCAGCTCGGCTGTTCGCCGAGGTTGATGCCGAGGAAATTAAAATTGATGGATTTGACGTTTTCGACAATGCCCTTGCCGTAGGTCGCCATGTCGGCGGCGGCGGCGTATTGCCAGTAGGCGTCGACCTTCTTCACGTCAATGTCCTTCGCGGCGGCGAAGGCGGCCTTGACGCTCTCAACCTGCGAATCGGTGAGATGCAGCAGGTATTGCAGCGGCTCGCGGATGACGTTGTAGAGCGGGAAGAGGATCAGCAGCGGGAGCAGCGACCAAAGGCAGCCACCCATCATGCTGACGCCCTCGTCCTTGTAGAGCTGGTTGACCTCCTGCTGATATTTCTGCTTGTCGTCGCCGCAGGCCAGCTCGATCTGCTTGACCTTCGGCTGCAAACGGGAGGTCTTCATCATGCTCTTTTTCTGCTTCATGCTCAGCGGAAGCAGAATCACCTTGACGGCAAGGGAGAACAGGATGAGCGCGATACCGTAGTTATGGAAGAAGCCGTAGAAGAATTCCAACACATAACCGAACGGGATCTGAATGAATTTAAACATGAAAATTCTCCTCTTGTGGGTTGTAAACAGCGGAGCTGTTTACCGGTGGAATGTGGGTCACGGCACGGGGTCGTAATAATCGCCGTGATAAAAGGGGTTGCACCGCAGCAACCGCTTGAAGGTCAGCCAGCTTCCCTTGTATGCGCCGTATTTTTCGATGGCCTGCAGGCCGTATTCCGAGCAGGTGGGCGTGAACCGGCATTTGCCGGGAAGAGCAGGAGAGAGCCACCGCCGGTAAAAACGGATCAGAGCCAGCAAAACGCGCTTCACTGCGCCTGCTCCGTCAGGGACAGACGCCGCGCAAGCTGCAAAAACGCCTGCTCCAGCGCGGAGAATTCCGCGTCGACCGACGCGCTTCGTGCCACGACGACCAGATCGACGCCCGGCTTGAACTCCGCCTCGTGCAGGCGGTAGATCTCGCGCAGACGGCGGCGCACACGGTTGCGCACAACGGCGTGCCCCAGCTTGGTGCTCACGGTGAAGCCGAGGCGGCTCTGCTTCGAGCCGTTCGGACGGCAATAGAACACCAGATAGCGGTTGGCGGCGGAATTGCCCCGGTGGTAAAGACGCCGGAAAACGTGATTCTCTTTGAGCGAAACGGTGTGCAGCATGGCGTCTCCTTCGGAAAAACGTGCAATGCAAAAAGGCGAACAGAGAAGCAGCTCTCCGTTCGCCCACGGTTGACATTCAGCAGTATGGTGCGGTCACGGTTCCTCAGGCGGACAGGACAGCTCTGCCTTTAGCACGGCGGCGGGCAAGGACCTTGCGGCCGTTGGCGGTAGCCATTCTCTTGCGGAATCCATGAACCTTAGCGCGGTGACGCTTTCTGGGCTGATAGGTACGCAGCATCTCGTGTACACCTCCTGTAAGAATATGCTCAACAGTCCGAAGACCGCAGCAATCAAAAATCGTTGCACATAGTCGTGCGAATGCTATTATAGCGTAAACCCGTATGGAAAGTCAACTGAAATTTTCAAACTTTTTCTCTTTTTTCGCGCAGCGGGAGAAAAAACACGGGATGCAGGGGGGGACGGGTCATGCTTCCGACAACAGCCAGTCGGCAATGTCGCAAATTTCAACGCCCTCGTAGCTATACTTGGGATGCCGCGTTCTGGCAATGATCGTCTTGGGGTAAGCATCCCGAATTTGCAGAAGGGGCGCGACCTCCCGCTCAAAGGTCTCCTGCCCGGAGAGATTATCGCTGACTTGAATATAAATTTTCTCGCTCCCCCTTTGCGCAACGAAATCGATCTCTTTTTGATAGAGCTTTCCGACATAAACCTCGTAGCCCCGGCGAAGCAGCTCCATGCAGACCATGTTTTCATAGAGCCGCCCGTAATCCAGATTCCTGTTTCCGAGGATAGCGTAGCGAAGCCCGCAGTCGCAGAGATAGAATTTTTCGGAATTTTCCAGATATTTTTTTCCGCGAATATCATAGCGCTTGATGTCATAGAAAACAAAGGCGCTGCACAGATATTTGATATATTTCCCGATGGTGACGTGATTCGTCGGAATGCTGTTTGCCGTCAAAAGCCGACTGACCCGGTTCGGAGAGGTCAAATTGCTGATGTTATCCATCAGGAATTCACTCAGATGCTGCAAGACCGATGCATCCGGCAGAGCGTATTTTTGAACGAGGTCCCTGGTGACGATCGTCCGATAGACCTCTTTAAGATAGTTGATCCGATCCTGCTCGGTTCGATAAGCGTACGAACCGGACAGCCCGCCCTTGCGGGTATAATCCTCGAAGAGCCGGTCACGATCCTGCGTTTCGCTGTAGTATTGGCAGTATTCCCCGAAACTGAACGGGAAAACATGGATCTCGATATAACGACCCGTGAACAGGGTTGCCAGATCCGCACTTAACAGAAATGCGTTGGAGCCGGTTATATATATGTCGTAGCTTCCCTTGGCGTAAAGACTGTTGATCGCCAGTTCAAAATCGGGACATAGCTGAACCTCGTCCACAAAAAGATAATTCACTTTGCCGATCTGATTGTGCGCCTCGACAAAGCGGTACAGCGCGTGGTATTCCTTCAGCTCCTCATATGCCAAGTCCATGAAATCGATGAAGATGATATTTGCGTTGGGAACATGAGCCTTCAGGTATGCGATGTAGGCCTGCATCAGCTTGGATTTGCCGGATCGGCGAATTCCGGTGATGATTTTGATGTCCGGAGTGCCGTTCAAATCGATGATTCGGTTTAAGTAATGGGTTCTCGTAATCATTTTCAAGCTGCTCACCACTTTCAAAAAATAAAAAAATTAAAAGAATTGAAACTTGCTGGTTTGTATTATATCCGATGGAAGTCAGTTTTACAAGGGGGGACTTTCAAAAATCTAATTTTTTTAAGGTTTTGAAAGCGCAAACCGACAGACTGCTGCCGCTGTAAGGTGAAGCAAGCGCCATGGACAATTCAGCCCATGGCGCGATTTTATGACGCGCGACGCCGTGCGGATCGGCGTGCTTTATGCGGCGCGCAGCATCCGGTCGATCAGGATGCCGTAGCCCGTGGCGGGGTCGTCGAGCAGGACGTGCGTGACCGCGCCGACGAGCTTGCCGTCCTGCAGGATCGGGCTGCCGCTCATGCCCTGCACGATGCCGCCGGTCTGCTCGAGCAGCGCCGGATCCGTGACCTCAATAAGCAGATTTTTCTGCGCGGCGCGCGCGTTGACCGAGCGGATGCGGACGGTGAACTCCTCGACCTCCGAGCCGCGCACGTTCGAGCGGATGACCGCCTCGCCGGTATGCGCCGTGCCGGTCTGCACCGCTTGTCCGTCCGGCGCGTCCATCGTGCCAAAGACGCCCTGCGGCGTGTTTTCCGAAATCTCGCCGCAGACGCAGCCGCCTGCGACTGCGCCGTGGAGCGTCCCGGCCGCGCCGTCCTGCCCGCGCACGACCGAGACGACCTCCGACTCCAGCGCCGTGCCCTCCTTCAGCGGGAGCAGCGCGCCGCCCTCGCTGACGCCGTGGCCGAGTGCGGCGAACGTGCCGCTGTCCGGCTCATAATACGTCACCGTGCCGATGCCGGTCAGACGGTCGCGCAGATAAAGCCCGAGCTGCCAGCCCGTCTCCGCCTGCACGGGTGCGAGGCGGACGTCCTTTGTCTCGCCCTCGCGGCGCACCGTCAGGCGCAGGGGCTTGCCCTCGCTCGCCGCCACGGCCGCCAGCACCTCGGTCACGCCGCCTACCGGGCGGCCGTCCACCGCCGTGATGACGTCGCCGCATTCCAGCCCGGCGCGCTTCGGCTCGTCGCGCGAAAACGACACGATCGCGGCGCCGTCGACCGTCAGCGACAGGCCGATCGTCCCGCCGCCGGGGATCACCGTCGCCGCCGACGCCGCGCCGCAGAGCAGCAGGAGCGTCAGCAAAAATAAGATGATTTTTTTCATGTTTCTTCCTCACTTGCCCTCAAAATATCGCTTCGGTAGCTACTATTTCACGCTTTTTGTCGAACTTGCGTCCCAATTTCTCTCCGAATTGGATAAACAAAAACTTCCCTCGCCCGAATGACGCGTGTTTGCGCCGACCGGGCAGGGAAGTTTTGCAAAATTTGCTGAAAATTATACTGCAATCGAATCAAAGACGGCTTCTTGAGCACCGGCTGCATCAGATGCGCATAAAGAATTCATAGAGCGGCAGCCACGCCCGCAGGACGCGGCAGACCTCGCCGGCCAGCTCCGGCGAGAACAGCAGGTCGTCCGGCGCGCGCTCAACGATTGCGATGAAATTTTTCAGAGAAAAATAGGGCGTCAGGCGCTCGTCGGGGCAGGGCTTCGGACGCTTGTAGCGGTCGCCGCCGAGCTTTGCGCCGCTCTCGCGCTCGGCGCGGGTGACCAGACGCAGAAATTCTTCCGGCCGCTCGAGCATCCGGCGGCGCAGCGCGTCCATCTGCGAGGCGCGGGCGCACGCGAGCAGGAAGCCGAAGCGGTAGCCCTCCGGATTGATGTCGAAGCAGAGCAGCGGCGACTCGAGCACCGCGCCGTGGCCGTCCTGCTCGAGATGAAACCAGAGACTGTCCTTATAATAGGTGGACGGGTGCATCCGCATGTCGCGATAGATGCGCGAAAGGTGCATCCGCAGCTCCGGTACGTCCGAAAAATGCGCCGCGACCGCCGCCGAAAGCGCCGTCATCGGCTCGTAAAGCGTGCGCTGATACTGCTCTTTGTGCGCCGCGAACCACTCGCGGTTGTTGTTGAATCGAATACCCCAGAGAAAATCGATCGTCTCGGGGGAAAAGCCTTGAAGCATTGTTTTTCCTTTCTGCTCGGCGGGCAAAAATCCTGTCTGGGACAACACCGCGCAATTGCGTCGGTGCGCTTCGCCGGATCTGCCTGCCGAATTGTGCTGCTCTATAGTATATCCCGGCGTGTCGGAATTTGCAAGCGCGGCGGCGCGAAAATTTTTTGAAAAAACAGGCGCGCGGGGCTTGACAAACGCAGAGGGGCGTGCTATTCTATAATCACGGTTGAGCAAATGTTCAATTGAACAACTTTCAAAACAAGGAGGCTGCCCATGGAGCATCGAAAACCCACAGAGGAAGAGCTGTTCGACATGGCCGAGCTGTTCAAGGTGTTCGGCGATTCGACGCGCATCCGCATTCTTTATGAGATGTTTGACCGAGAATGCAGCGTTTCCGAGCTGAGCGAGGCGCTGGGCATGAGCCTCTCGGCGATCTCGCATCAGCTCCGGCTGCTGAAGCAGTCGAAACTGGTCAAATGCCGCCGCGACGGCAGAATGGCGTATTATGACCTTGCCGACGACCATGTGAAAACGATCATCGGCATGGCGCAAGAGCATATTGAGGAGTGATTCTGACATGAAAAAGAGCTACAAGCTGAAGGATCTGGACTGCGCGAACTGCGCGGCGAAAATGGAGCGCGCGATCAACAAGCTGCCGCAGATCGAGGCGGCGACCGTGAGCTTTATGACCCAGCGCATGACGCTGACCTTTGCCGACGGCGCCGACGAGGCGGCGGTGCTGGCGGCGGTCAAAAAGACCATCGCGCGCGTCGAGCCGGACTGCGAGGTCCTCGCATGACACGCGGACAAAAGCGGACGCTCGGACGCATCATCGGCGCCCTTGCGTTATTCGCGATCGGCCTTGTGCTCGGCGGCGACCGCTGCGGCGGCTGGCTCAAAGCCGGGTTCATGCTGGCGGCGTGGCTGCTGGCCGGATATGACGTCCTCTGGGACGCGATCCGCGGCATTCTGCGCGGTCAGGTCTTCGATGAAAACTTTTTGATGGCGCTGGCGACGGTCTGCGCTATTGCGATGAAGGACTGGGGCGAGGCTGCGGCGGTCATGATCTTTTTCCAGATCGGCGAGCTGTTCGAGCAGATCGCCGTCGAGCGCTCCCGCAAGTCCATTTCCTCGCTGATGGAGCTGCGCCCGGACTTCGCCGTCGTGCTGCGCGACGGCAAGGAAACGCGCGTCGACCCCGAGGAGGTCTCCGAGGGCGACATTCTGGTCGTGCGTCCCGGCGAACGCATTGCCGTCGACGGCGTGGTCGTGAACGGCGAGGGCGCGCTCGACACCGCGAGCGTGACCGGTGAATCCATGCCAGCGGACGTCGCGCCCGGCAGCGCGGTCGTCTCCGGCAGCGTGAATCTGAGCGGCGTGCTGCAGATCCGCGCCGAGAGCGCCTATGAGCACTCCACCGTCGCGCGCATTCTGACGCTCGTGGAGAACGCGGAGGAGAAGAAGTCCGCCTCAGAGCGCCTCATCACCCGGTTTGCGAAATATTACACGCCGTCCGTCATCGGCGCGGCCGTCCTGCTGGCGGCGATTCCGCCGATCTTCTTCGGGCAGCCCTTTTCCGAGTGGCTGACCCGCGCACTGACCTTCCTTGTCATCTCCTGCCCGTGCGCGCTCGTGATCTCGGTGCCGCTGGCCTTCTTCTCCGGCATGGGTGCTGCTGCGCGGCTCGGCGTCGTCGTCAAGGGCGGCGGCACGATGGAGCAGCTTGCCAAGCTGGACACTGTGGTCTTTGACAAGACCGGCACGCTGACCGAGGGCGAATTCTCCGTGCAGAGCATCGTCTGCTTCGAGGGCACGGAGGCCGGGCTGCTGCGCGTCGCGGCGCTCTGCGAGGGACATTCCAACCATCCGCTTGCCTCCGCCGTCCAAAAGGCCTGCCCCGATCCGAAGGGGACGGTCGAGAGCGTGCGCGAGGTGGCCGGAAACGGCATCACCGCGCTGATCGACGGCCGCGCGGCCGCAGTCGGCAACCTGCGCCTGATGGAGCGGCTCGGGCTTGTCCCGGCGCCGGTCGACGCGATCGGTACGGTGCTCTATGTCGCGCTGGACGGCAAATGCATCGGCGCGATCATCGTCAGCGATACGCTGCGCGAGGGCGCGGCCGAGACGATCGAGCAGCTGCACAACATGGGCGTCAGGCGCACGGTCATGCTGACCGGCGACCGCGAGGAGACCGCGCGGCACTATGCCAAGAGGCTCGGCCTCGCGGAATACCGCGCGAAGCTCCTGCCGCAGGATAAGGTCACGGCGGTCGAGGGACTGCTCGGCAGCTGCGGCAAGAATCGGACGCTGGCCTTCGTCGGCGACGGCGTGAACGACGCGCCGGTGCTGACGGCGGCGAACGCGGGCATCGCGATGGGCGGCATCGGCTCGGACGCGGCCGTGGAGGCGGCGGACGCCGTTCTGCTCAACGACGATCTGACGCGCATCCCCCTGCTGCTGAGGATCTCGCGCAAGACCTGCGGCATTGCCAAGCAGAACATCGCCTTTGCGCTGGCGGTCAAGGCGGTCTGCCTCGTGCTCGGCGCGCTGGGCTATGCGCCGATGTGGCTGGCGATCTTCGCCGATGTCGGCGTCGCCGTGCTGGCGATCCTGAATTCCTTCCGCGCGCTGCGCGTCAGGCAGGACTGATCCATAATATATAATAAAGTATAATAAAGGAAACGCCTGCGGGTCGGCTGACCCGCAGGCGTTGTGTTTTCAGGATTTTTTAACGGCCGGGGAGAAGGTGAAGTCGAATTTCATTTCCAGTGCGGTGAAAAGCTTTTGCAGAACGGCGTTGGCCGTCTTGCGCATGTCGAGCTGCGCAAGAAACGCCAGCGCCTGCTCCTGCTCGGCCTGCGGCACGGAGAACGCGCCGAGCGTCATGCGCAGGAAGCATTCCAGCTTGCGCTCGAGCGTGAAATAAATGTTGCAGGGGCGCGACATATAGCCGCGCATGATGCCCGCCGTGCCGATCTCCAGCTCGTAAAAGTCGCTCTCGCTGCGCTCGGGCAGGTAAGCGCCGAACAGATGATAGAGCTTCGGCGTCATATTTTTGTAAATATACGCCGCAATTGCCGGCTGTGCGTAAGCCTCCATATAGACCTCGCGGATATTCTCGTTCAGCTCGGCGATCGTGAGCTGAATCGCCGTTTCCACCGCATAAAGCATCACCGGCGGCAGCTTCGCGGCGATCTCGCCGGCAATGGCGAACTGGTTGCCGAACATGAATTCGGTCAGATCCATCAGGACGCCGTCCTTGGTGCGGAAAATATTGTGGAACGTGCTGCTCGTCACGTCCGCCTCCTGCAAGATCTCGGCCATTTTCGACTCGCGGTAGCCCTTTTCAATAAACAGGCGCACGCAGACCGAGAGAATGCGCCGCCGAGCATCTGCACTGTCGTATCTTCTGGTGATCTTGATCACATCCTTCTGTCTGAATAATTGGTTTCTGTCTCAATTGTAACGGATTTTTCTGAAAAATGCAAGAGATTTTTTACTGATCCGCCATTATGTGCCATGCTTTGCCGCGCAGCCGCGCGGAGAAGCCCGAAAAAACGCGGAATTGCGGATAGGCGCGCGGTTTTTCTTGACAAATTTCGCCGGATGCGCTAAAATGATTCACACAAATATGAAAAATATGATTTTCGGAGGGACGGATATGGCCTCAGGCAAGCATTTGCTGGGCAAGGTGCGCGGCCGCCACATCTTCGGCACCGCAAAGGTCGGCGAACGCGGTCAGATCGTCATCCCGCGCGATGCGCGGGCGCTGTTCGGCATCCGGCCGGGCGACACGCTGCTGATCCTCGGCGACGAGCGCAACGGGATCCTCATCACGCGGCCGGAGGTGCTCAGCGACGCGGCCGATCAGGTTTTCAACAGAATGGAGGAAGAGGAAACATGACAGAACAATATCTCCGCATGGGCGTTTCCCCTGCGGTCTATGACTACGGGCAGCGCGTGCTCGAATCGCTGCGCGGGCGCTTCGACGCGCTCGACGAGACGGCGGAATATAACCAGTGCAAGGTCATCGCCGCGATGCAGAAGCACCGCGTCAGCGCGGCCTGCTTCGCCGCGACCACGGGCTACGGCTATGACGACGTCGGCCGGGAGAATCTCGAGCGCGTCTATGCCGACGTGTTCGGCACCGAGGCCGCCCTTGTCCGTCCGCAGATCACCTGCGGCACGCACGCGCTGACGGTCGCGCTGTCGGCGAACCTGCTGCCCGGCGACGAGCTGCTCTCGCCGGTCGGCAGACCCTATGACACGCTCGAGGAGGTCATCGGCATCCGCCCGTCGGCCTGCTCGCTGAAGGAATACGGCGTGAGCTACCGGCAGGTCGACCTGCTGCCCGACGGCAGCTTCGACTATGACGCGATCGCCGCCGCCGTCACGGAGAAGACCAAGCTGGCCACCATTCAGCGCAGCAAGGGCTACGCCATGCGCCCGACCTTCTCCGTCCGGCAGATCGGCGAGCTGGTCGCCTTCCTCAAGTGCATCAAGCCGGACATCATCTGCATGGTCGACAATTGCTACGGCGAATTTGTCGAGAAGCTCGAGCCGAGCGACGTCGGCGCCGATCTGGTCGTCGGCAGCCTCATCAAGAATCCCGGCGGCGGCCTTGCGCCGATCGGCGGCTATATCTGCGGGCGGCGCGATCTGGTCGAGCGCTGCGCCTATCGGCTCTCCGCGCCCGGTTTAGGGCAGGAGGTCGGCGCGAACCTCGGCCTGATGCCCGCGTTTTATCAGGGGCTGTTCCTTGCCCCGACGGTTGTCAGCGGCGCGCTCAAGGGCGCGATCTTCGCGGCGAATCTCTATGAGCGCCTCGGCTTCCGCGTGCTCCCGAACGGCACGGAGGAGCGCCACGACATCATTCAGGCCGTCGAGCTGGGCAGCCGCGAGGGCATGATCGCCTTCTGCAAGGGCATTCAGGCCGCCGCGCCGGTCGACAGCTTCGCCGATCCGATGCCGTGGGATATGCCCGGCTATGACGATCAGGTCATCATGGCCGCCGGCACGTTCGTGCAGGGCTCGTCGATCGAGCTCTCGGCCGACGGGCCGATCCGCCCGCCCTACGCCGTCTATTTTCAGGGCGGCCTGACGTGGTATCATGCCAAGCTCGGCATCCTGCTCTCGCTGCAAAAGCTTGTGGAGGCGGGGTTGACAAATCTCCCTGAGGAGGAACAGAAATGAACTGGTTTCTTGCATCTCTGATCGCGCTGCTCTTCTGGAGCGGCTCCGATCTCTTCTCTAAAATCGGCTGCTGCGGCGAAAAGGACAAGACCGCGCATCTGAAAATGGTTGTCGCCGTCGGCGTCGTGATGGGTCTGCACGCCGCTTATGAGATCTTCCTCGGCGGCGTCGAGATCTCCCTGCACGTCATCTGGACGTATCTGCCCGTCTCCCTGCTCTACATCGTCTCCATGGCCATCGGCTATGTCGGTCTGCGCTATATCGAGCTTTCCGTTTCGTCGCCGATCTGCAATTCCTCCGGCGCGCTGGTCGCCGTGCTGACCGTGATCTTCGGCGGCATGGCTGCCCTGCGCGAGCTTTCGCCGCTGGTGCTGGCGGCGGTCGTGCTGGTCTGCGTCGGCGTCGTCGGCCTCGGCGTGGTCGAATCCCGCGAGGATGACGAGCTGCGCGCGCGCCGTCAGGAGCACGCCAACCGCAAATACGCCAAGAGCTGGCTGGCCATTGCCCTGCCCGTGGGCTATTGTCTGCTCGACGCGGCCGGGACGTTCGCCGACTCGCTCGTTTTGCAGAAGCTCAACGAGGATTCCGCCAACGTCGCCTACGAGCTGACCTTCCTTGCGGCGGGCATCTGCTGCCTGATCTATCTGCTGATCCGCCGCGAAAAGTTCACGTTTAAGGAAGAGCTGCCGAAGTACATCGGCGCGACCTGCGAGACGGTCGGACAGTTCTTCTACATTCAGGCCATCGCCGACGAGGCGCACGTTATGTATTCCGCGCCGATCATCGCGGCCTACTGCGTGCTGTCCACCGTCTGGGGGCGCGTCTTCCTGCGCGAGAAGCTGTCCTGGAAGCACTATCTCATGATCGGTCTGACGGTCATCGGCATCGTCTTCCTCGGCATCTGCGACGTGTGATCTCCCATGCACCGGGCTTCGGCTCGGTGCATTTTGCATAATTTCCGGCAAGAAAACTGTGACATTCGCCAAAAATGAAGAAAGAGGATTGACAAATGCCGCCGTCGGCATTACGTTAATCCCGAATACCGGGGAAGCGCCGCTTCCCCGAAAACGGAGGAATGCAGCATGAAGCAAAAGGTGACGGTTTTCGGCAGCGCGGTTGTCGATCTGATGGCGCGCACGCCGCATCTGCCCGCTCCGGGCGAGACGGTTCGGGGCAGCGTTTTCCGCCAGAGCTCCGGCGGCAAGGGCTTGAATCAGGCGGTCGCGGCCGGCAAGGCGGGCGGCGACGTGACCATGGTCATGAAGCTCGGGCGCGATTCCCTCGCCGAGGTGCCGCTGGCCGCAATGCGCGAGGCGGGTCTGCCGACCGACTATGTTTTTTATCACGACACCGCTTCGACCGGTGTCTCGCTCATCAGCGTCGACGAGGGCACGAGCCAGAACGAGATCGTGATCGTCCCCGGCGCGTGCGCGACCTTCACCGCGCAGGACGTCGCCGCTGCGGCCGCGCGGATCTGCGACTCTGCCTATCTGCTCCTGCAGCTCGAGATCAATCAGGACGCCAACGAGGCCGTCGCGCGGCTGGCGAAGGAGCACGGCGTGCGCGTGATCCTCAACACCGCGCCCTGCCAGCCCCTCAGCGACGAATTCCTCTCCGGGGTCTATCTGGTCACGCCGAACGAGGTCGAGGCCGAGGCGCTGACCGGCATCGCGGTCAAGGATCAGCAGAGCGCCGACCGCGCCGCGCAGGTGCTGTTTGCAAAGGGCGTGCAGAATGTGCTCATCACGCTGGGCAGCCGCGGGGTTTACCTGAACACCGAGGGGCGCTCGGAGATCATCCCGGCCTATCGCGTCAAGGCCGTTGACACCACCGGCGCGGGCGACGCCTTTAACGGCGGCCTGCTGACCGCGCTCTCCGAGGGAAAGTCGCTGCGTGAGGCCGCGCGCTTCGGCAACGCGCTTGCGGCGCTCTCCGTGCAGCGCATGGGCGCGGCGCCGTCCATGCCGACCCGCGCCGAGATCGAGGCTTTCCTCGCCGCGCACGGAGCATAGACGCCGGGAAGCGGGGAGGATCATCCGGCAGGAAAGAAAAAACGCATGAATTCGGAAATTTTTCTTGACAACGGCGCGCGGATGCTGTATTATAGTTGACGCACAGCCGTGTGCTGCTGCTTGGACGATCGGCCTCGCGGCCGCATTCGCCCCGACCGTGCGCTACTGTGGCTCAGTTGGTAGAGCAGCTGATTCGTAATCAGCAGGTCGCCGGTTCGAGTCCGGCCAGTAGCTCCAAAAAGACCCCGAAAACCATGTTTTCGGGGTCTTTTTGGTGCTACTGGCTATCAGGACTCAAAGGATTGCAATCAACGCTTTAGAAGACGTAAAACCATCGGTGCCTGAGAAGCCTCTGAGCAAGCTGCCGGTGGCAGCTTTCCGAATTTCCGCACATACAAACAGCCGAGTCCGGCCAAACTGATACAAATCTCCCGGAAAACCACACATTTTTGGAATTTTGAATCAAAAGCGCCGAAAATGTGCGAATTAACACCACGCAAACGAACAATTTGCGTGGTGTTAATTTTTGCTGTTTTTCATTTGTTAGTAACCCGTTCGTAACCGGAAAAGAAGTGAAAAAAACGCAGCCGGGAAAACATGGAGCGACGCGACGCGGCAAGGCTGCGCAGTGAAAGTTGCCCTTCGAGCAAGTAAAATATGCTGACGCATGTGAAATGCGGGTCTGTGCCCGCGTGAAATGGCGCTTCCGAGGAAGCGCCGTGTCGGTGTCGCTCCGCGACGGATCAAAACATTCCGATTAAAAAACCGGTAGGTTTTTTCATAAAACCTGCCAGTTTTCTGTCATTGCGAGGAGGGCGCATTCTTTGCGCCCGACGCGGCAATCTTGAACGAAACGATTTGTCATCCCGTAACGAAATATGGTAGGGCGAAACGAAACAGAACCTTGGAAGGAAGAGAGAGAACGCGTAACGAAGCAGAAATTCCCATGTTTTTTGTGACAGGGATTCCTTTTTGCCTCGTGCTCCCGTGCTTCGCCACGGGATGCCATACCTTCGGCTTAAAGATTGCCACGGCCGCGCCGCGGCCTCGCAATGACACAAAATTGAGACGCTTTTCGGTATTTTTCGCTCAAAAAGCGCCGAAAATGTGCGAACAAGCGCCGCGCAAATTGTTCGTTTGCGCGGCGCTTGTTGTTGTGAATTCTCATTTGTTAGTAACCCGTTCGTAACCGGAAAAGAAGTGAAAAAAGCGCAGCCGGGAAAACATGAATCGAAAAAGGAAAACCGAGCAGGGCGGCGGGGCGTCCTGCATCGTCTTCCGGCAAGTTGAGCGGTGCAGGGAGTTTTTTATTTGTTGCGAATCAGGTTCTTGATTGCTTCGCTTGTTTGGTAGCCTTTCGCCCGCTCTGCATCGATCATTGCAATAATGTCGGTGTCCTCGACTTTGCGGAGTGTCAACATAAGCCGGTTGTATGTTTTTGCCGCGTATCGGCTTTTGACCTCGTTACTGGTGTGCGTTTTCCGCTTCGGCTTTTCCTGATTTTCTATTGACTTTTCTCCTCTTTCGTGATAAGATGTAAACAAGAGCGGCGACCGCGGCAACGGTCACGGCTCAACCACAGTGCTGTGTGAAGATTGGCCGTTTCCTTTGCGGGGGGCGGCTATTTCTTTTTCGTTACCGTGATAACTCCAAAGATAACAACGGCTAACAGATTCAGCAGTGCAAGCACTTCCAATACTGTCATGTTGTCACCTCCTGACGTTATGTATTCAGGAGGTCGAGCCGTTCCGCTCTTGCTTACGGACTTATCATAGCATACACATACGAGTATGCCAAGCCTTTTTGAAGTTTTTTGTAAAATCTCAGTTGCATAGCCAAAGGACGCCCCGGATGGTCAGGAGGGCTTGACTTTTGGTTAGCTTTGTGTTATATTAACGATGCTGATTTTGGGGGCTTCCTCCGTTTCCGGCTTTGCCGGTTGCGGGGGACTTTTCTTTTTGCGCTGGGGCTTGCTGATTTCTATTTGTGCGGTGATGCTGATTTTGATTGTCCCTTTTTGGAGCTGTCGATCACCGGAGCAGTATAGCAACAAGCCGAGCGGCCGCGTGGTTTGCGGCAAAAATAATGATTAAGGAGAATAATTATGGAATCTGTCAAGCTCGCCGTGAACGGCACACTGATGCGGGGGCTGCCGCTGGAAAAAAATCTGCTCGACGCGGGCGCGGTTTTTCTGCGGGAGGCTGCGACGGCGCCCTGCTACCGCCTGTGGAGCATCGACGACCGGAATCCCGCCATGCTGCGGGTCGCGCCCGAAGATCCGCACGCGGTCAGCGTTGCGGTGGAGGTGTGGCAAGTGCCTACGGGCGGTCTGGCCTCGGTGCTCATGAAAGAGCCGGAGGGTCTTTCCGTCGGCAAGGTCACGCTCTCCGACGGCGAGACCGTGCTGGGCGTCATCGGTGAGCCGGAGCTGGTGCGCGGCAAAAAGGAGATCTCGTCCTACGGCGGCTGGCGCAGCTACATTGCAACACTTTGAACCGGAGTGTCATGACAGGATTTCAGAATCGGATATAAGGAACCTCTGAATCAATCGGCAGCGGCGCTCAGCGGGTCTTTTGCCCCAACTTTTCGGTTTGAAAATCTTGAAATACGTAAAGGATTCCTGCGATTTCCAAACCTCAATTTGGAACAAAATCCCTCGCTGACCACTCTTGCGATTTAATCAGAAGTTCCATAAAACTTCATGCGCAGTATTGCGCACCACGATAACTGGCAACAGTCGGAGTGCATGAAGTTTTTGCGCATCATTTTCGGTTGCCCCGAAGGGGCGAGAAAATGGCGCATCTTATTTTTTGCTATGCTTTTGCATAGCAAAAATCCTCTGAAACCGAAGTTTCAGAGGATTCGCAGCAGGTCAAAAAGAGATTTTTATCTTAAATTGTACGGTCAAGAACTGTGACCTGCGTGATCACATCGCGCAGGCGGTCAGAGCCTACCATATATTCAAGTGCATCATCAGCGGTGTCAAAGCAGCATTCCGTCTCGGGACGATTCCAAACATAAATTGTGATCTTATCATCTGTCCCATATCGAATAATGCCATAACAAATGCCGTTCCATTCGATTTCTACTTCTCCACCACATTTCATACACCACTTGAAATCGCTGATCGATTTAAAACGGTTATCTTCCAATGAGTTTTGGGATTTTAAAATATAATAGGACATGTCGTGCCTCCGGTATGACTTGAAATCAGGAATATCTCCGCCCCAATCATTTTCAGCTTTGCCTCAGTTTACCGTGGGAATCACACGGATTCCCTTGGAGGCCCAGCAGGCGCCGCACCAGCGGTTAGAGTGTTTTGTGCAACAAAAATCAAAAAAATTTAAAATCGGCAATATAAACAAAAGCGGGAGAGTCCTTTGTGGAACTCTCCCGTGGTCGGAGTGTCGGGATTTGAACCCGAGGCCTCTTGGTCCCGAACCAAGCGCGATACCAAACTTCGCCACACCCCGAAAGCTTTTATATTATAAGCAGAAAAACGCCGGTTGTCAAGCGCTAAATTCAAAAACGCCGGAAATTTTGCGTTTTTTTCGGAAAACACACGGGAACGGCGCACAGGACGCGGCTTTTCCGGCCGCAGGAGGCGGCTTCGGCAGGGGAATGTCCCGGACGCACGAGGGAACGCGCCGGGCGGCCGCAGCGCATGGCGATCCATGCAGGGCGACTGCCCGGCGCGATGCTTCAGGCGGGAATTCCGCGCGGACAGACCCCGCAGAAGGAACGTTTATCAATACGGCAGCTCGCTGCCGCCGACGAACTCGCGCAGCAGCGAATCCCTGGGCAGCAGCCCCGATGGAATCGGCGGAAGCTCCTGCATGACCTGCACCAGATCGGCGAGGTCGGGATATTCGGGCAGCAGCGCCCGCAGATCGTCGAGCAGATAGGGACGGTAGATGCTCAGCTCGATGGAATAGAACGAATCGACGCTGCAATGCGCGTGCTGCTTGAAGGGCATGATGTACATCTGCTCTCCGGCGTCCACGCGCGGGCGCATCCCGATCGTCGCGCTCAGCGGACGGCCGCGCCCGGTGCGGTCGCGCAGCAGGCGGCGCGCCAGCCGGATCTTCGAGGGGTGCAGCACCTTGCCGTCGGAGGCGGTGACGCGCGTGCGCACGCTGACGTAGACGCGCGTCGTGTCGGCGGCGTGGCCGGTGACCATGGGGTTCAGCGCGTGGATGCCCTCCATGATGACCAGCTCGCCGGGTCTGCGGCGCAGCGTGCGGCCGTCGAACTCGCGGCGGCTGTCCTTGAAATTATAGTGCGGGAGGCGGATCTCGCTGCCCGCGAGGATCTCGTCGAGCTGCTGCTGGAAGAATGGAATGTCGACGCGCGTCGGCTTCTCCAGATCGAGCTTATTTTCGCGCAAAAGCTGCTTTTCCTCCTCGCTGAGCGGGGAAAAATAGTCGTCCATTTGCAGCGTGTGGGTTTGCAGACCGCGCCGCTCCAGCTCGCGCTCGATCAGCAGCGCCGTCGTCGTCTTGCCCGAACCGGACGGACCGGCCAGCAGGACGATCGGACGGCGGAGCGCGTTTGCGGCAATGATCTCCGCCGTCTGCTCGACCTGGCGGAAATAGTGCCTGCGGTCGCTTTCAAGAACGCCGGCCGGATCGGCGGCGATCAGGGGGGACATTTGGTCGGTTGTCATACTATCACCTTGCTTCGAAATGAGAGGGCAGAATTGAGGGAAGAAAAGTCCGCCTGCGGCGGATAAATGTCTGAAATACTCTTTGAGGTATATACAAAACCAGTATATCACACTTTTTCGGTTTTGTCTTGCATTATTTTGAAGTTTGTAAGATCCGACAAAAAAATACGGAATATCCAAGGAAACAAAACGGGTAATTGTGTAAATAATTGTGAGAACGCTGATTTTTGCTTTTTTGACCGGGCGGCCTTGCGCCGGTACGGAAAATATGGTAGAGTATAAGCAGAGAGCGGCGACGCGATTCAAGCGTCGTTTTATTGCGTCTCTAAATCGTACTGGGAGGTTATTCCATGAAGCAAACAACCAAGAGAGTGCTTTCCCTGCTGTGCGTAGTGGCCATGCTGCTGGCGCTTGTCCCCTCTGTTTTCGCAGAGCCGACCGACAGCGCTGAGTTCGCAGTCTACTCCACAACAGACATCCACGGCAAATGCTGGGACAAGAACGTGCTCAACGACACCAACGAGAACAACAACCTGCTCCGCGTCGCAACCGTGATGAAGAGCGAACGCGAGACCTACAAGAACAACGTCGTTCTTGTCGACAACGGCGACCTCTATCAGGGCACGCCCGTCTCCACCTACCAGCTCAACCTGCTTGCCAAGGGCGAGAGCGATTGGCCGGCAGCCATGGCGCTGTGCCTGTCCGAGATCGGCTATGATATGGCCAACGTCGGCAACCACGAGTTCAACTATGGCTGGGATCTGATGACCAAGGTCCGCTCCTACATGACCGAGCGCGGCGTTGCATCCGTCTGCGCCAACCTGTACTACGACGGCACCGACGGCGTCCACGCCAAGGACGAGAACGCCATGACTCCGTACATCACCAAGGAGCTGACCGTCGGCGGCCGCACCATCAAGATTGGTCTGCTGGGCATGGTCACGCCGGACTGCACCCGTTGGGACATCCCCGAGAACTATCCCGGCATCCGTTTCTCCCACAGCGATAACCCCGAAAGAGACATGGCCAAGGAGGCCGCCCGCTACATCCCCAAGATGAAGGCAGAGGGCTGCGACTTCATCGCGGTCGTGTTCCACTCCGGTCTGGGCGAGGCTGACGGTGAGCTGACCTTCAGCGTCAACACCGAGAATCAGGCTCGGCGCGTCATTGCGAAGAACTCCGATATCGATCTGATGGTCGCCGGTCATGACCACTACTCCGGCTATTCCGGCAACTATTATAAGGATAAGAACGGCAAGGACGTGCTGGTCGTCAACGGCGGCGGCAGAGAGC
>OIWU01001245.1_pt1 | contig 26136 bp, 17 predicted proteins | sample 1587711 | NCBI WGS metagenome assembly OIWU01 (sample SAMEA3888909, study PRJEB22519) | human gut metagenome | biome: human gut; feature: human-associated habitat; material: faeces | place: Denmark | collected 2010 | reverse complement strand
GGCAAAACCAGCGTTTTGCCCTCCAAGAATTGCTTCGCAATTCTCGTTGACATAACACTACGTTACGAGCATTTTCCTATACCATAAAAAAGCCTCTGTACATTCGGCTGTACAGAGACTTCATATTCTGAAAAAATCCAACACAAAAGAAACGTTTCCGTGTCCGCTCCCTCCCACCGAGGGCTGCTTTCATCAAAACGCCATATGTCTGTCTCTGTCCAGCAGGTCTCCTGGCTCGAAATCATCTTCCTCTTTCCCTTCCCATACCGCCTGACGCAGTACAGTGGTTCCGGATCTTGCTCCGGCGAAAGAGTCATCCTTCTTACAGTAGCGGGGGCTGCTGCAGCATCTCACTGCATTCCCTTTTCAATCTATCCCGTATCACCTGCTGCGGCGCAGGCACACTGATAAATCACTGAACAAAGCAAAGCATACCACGCAGTTATCTATCTGTCAATCTCTCATATATTTTTCATTTTTTAAAGCATCTTTCACGCATTTCATGCAGCTTCCTAATATTAAAAATTATTGGAAGAAGTCATCCAGATTGCCATCCATCTTCACATTATTTTTCTTTTTGCTTTCTGTCCCGGCAGGCTTCTTTGTCGCCTGTACCTTTTGTGGGACACTTGTCGGTGCAGCGGTCGCAACCGGTGCCTTTGTCGCTTTCGTGCTTTTCCTATTCTTCTTTTTCTTTGGTGTCGCCGTTTTCTTCGGCTTCTTAGATGCCTCCGGGCGTATGGTCTCCTCTGCGCCTGCGGTATTCTCAGGATCGGCAGCCCCGCTTGCATTTGCCGGATCTTCCGTCACCGTCCCGTCTACATCGCCCGAAGCGGCTCCCTCCACAGTTTTCTTCGGCAGATCTGCCGTAACCGCTGGTTGCTGTGGTCTGCCCGCCCGATCCGGCATCACCTTCCACGCGATCAGAAGCACGATGCCAACGATCACCGCCGCACTGAGTACGACCGTCCGAATCGTTTTGTTACGTTTCCTTCTCGCCCGCTGATCCTCCATCTCCTGCAGACGCCGCTCCATCTCCATCGTGAGATTTAATGTATTGCTCGCCTTCGGCAGTCTGCGGTGCTCCTCAGGCACCCCGGTTGCTTCCCCGTTCCAGTATTCCGCCTCCTCGCTCTCATATAGAAGATCATATAATTCATCAAGCCTCTGCAGTCTGGAAGTGCTTTCCACCGCCAGTCCCTTCATCAAAAGCCGGTCCACCTGCGGATCAAGCTCCGGCACATATTCCGTCAGCGGCACCAGACGATCGTTAAAAACCCGTTCCGTCGCATCTAACGGCTTCTCGCCGGACAGCATATAATAAATAGTCGCACAGAAGCCGTACACATCCGTCCACGGTCCCCTGCCTCCCTTTTTCTCCAATTGCTCGTACGCCGAAAAGCCCTGCTTATAAATCGCCGTCCGCGTCCGGTCATCAATGGCATTTGCATGGCGTACCGCTCCAAAATCGATCAGCACTCCCCTGCCCTGCGCATTAATAATGATATTATCCGGACTGACATCCTGATGCACAAGATTGGACTCATGCATTTTCATCAGTGCAAGCATCGGCTGTCTCATAATCCTCCGGCAGACCTCCGGCGTCACCCTGCCATTCTCCGTCACGTACTTCTTGACACTGTCCCCCTCAATATAATCCATGACAAGATATGCGGTATTATTCTCCTCAAAAAAGGTCCTCGTCCGCACAATGCCATCCATGAATCCAAACTGCGACAGCACTCTTGCCTCCCGCAGGAAGTCCTTTTTCCCCTGGTCAAACTGCTGCTCCGACTCCGCTGTAAACGGCACAACGCTGTAAGACTGCTTCTCCTTCTCACACTTGCGCCAAACCATTCCATTCGGGAAATACTCCTTGATCGCCACCGGGATCAGCAGATTCTGATGAAGACCAATATAAGTAATGCCAAAGCCGCCCTCACCAAGCACCCTGCCGACCATATACTCGCCGCCATGCAGCATTGTCCCAAGCGGCAGGTGATGCGGCTTCTCCTGATAGCTGTCCCGGTCAAAATCGCAGGAGGTACATTTGCCATCCCAGGTCAGCGGCTTCATACAGCCAAAACAATATCTATGTTCATTCAAAATCGTCACTCTTCCTTAAAAGTCATTGTCATAATGTAACAGATATCGGGGTAAAAATATTTTGCGCTCAACGGATAACACGAATTGCCTCATGCTATCTGCTTTTACCCCCTGCATCATAATATATTAACATAATTTGGAAATATCGTATAGAAATTTCACAAAAAATAGTTCATAATAATAGCTGTGCAAAATCGAAATACTAAATCTGTCGCCCGCTTCGGACGAAAATGGAGAATACATTATGAAAAAAACCTGGATCAGAAAATGTCTCAGCCACAAACGGCTTCATGCCGTCACACTTGCCGGCAGTCTGCTGCTTCTGTCAGTCCTGTCTTATCTGCCCGCCCGCGTCCACGCCAAATCCACCTACACGATGCAGCAGGTGATCGACGACAATATTTCCTTAAAGAATAATGACACTGTTCTGATCTCCGGCAAGGAAGATCTGGAATTGCTAGATCAATATCTGGAAGCCGGAAAACCCGTTTTCCAAAATACGACCTTTTATCAGACCTGCGACATCGCACTGACGGACTATACTTTTTCTACAGTTCAAGATAATGACAAGTCCCTTATCAAGATTTATCATTCTTCTACCGAAAAATGCGAGGCGGTATTTGACGCTTCCTCCAATAAGTTTTATACAGACGATTCCTGCCAGACAGAATCAGATTTCAGCTTTCAGGGAGATCCATGGAGCCCGATCGGATCAGCTGCACATCCGTTTATGGGACACTACGAGGGCAATCAATACGCTATCTCCGGGCTTTGGAATAACGCTGTGCTCTCCTCCGTCTCAAAAGGAGCTGTCGGATTTTTTGATCATATGAAGAATGCGGCAATTTCCAACCTTAATCTGTGCGACTCCTTTATAAATGTCCGCTATACCAACGATGCCGGGCAGAATGCCACTGAAACAATCTCCAATAATTGCACGAATAATCTGGGAGTTATGACAACGGTGGCAGAGGAAACCACCTTTGAATGCTGTAATATCTCAAATATTACAATGAATATTAAAAATATTCCAACCTGTGGCATCTACGCCGGTATGTTTGCCGGAAGCACCTCAGGAACAAATGACGGTCGCACTTTTGATACCTGCACCGTCACGAACACAATGATCAATATTGCGTCTCGCAATTACTCCAGCGGTCAATCACTGCCCGCCAACATGATCGGTATGTTTACCGGTGATTATCAACATGACTCATCTCTCGATCAGTATGACACCTTTACCAACTGTAACTCCGACGGACTGATCCGGGACGCCACACATACTTCGCTCGTAGGTGGTATCTGTGGAAAAACAACCCAAAATGTTCTATTCCTGCAATGCGTCAACAACACCATCATCCGGAATGCCAATATGGCCGGCGGTATTTTAGGCTTCTGTTCCAGCAGCAACACAGATCCCGAATCTACCTTGACAAATGATACCCAACTGTATTCCTGCCAAAATAATGCAGAGATCACCGGCGCACACATCGGTGGTATCCTTGGAATGTCCGGCTTCGCATCCAGCTCCTGGTCTGCCGTCATCGACAAATGCTCCAACACCGGAAATCTGAACGCTTATCAAAACGCCGGCGGTATCCTGATGGAAAGCCACGGTCATACATACATCGCAAACTGCAACAATTCCGGTGCAATTTTCCAGATTGCAGACTCTTCACAGGACGCATACACAAACATCCGTTGTAGCAATAACGCAAACGAACAGGTCTGTGGATTGAAAATTTCTGCAATCGGAGGTCTTGCCGGCTGGATCATAACCGATTATGATAACGCCCCCACATCCACCGTTGCCGACACGATCTATAACAGTTATAACACCGGCAGTCTGACCACCTTATCCTCTGCCGATGCCGGTGGACTGATCGGTCATTGTTTTAATCAATTCACCATGGAAAACTGCTACAATTCCGGCTCCGTTTCTCACGACAAGGAAAACGGCAACACCTCCACCGACATTGAGTTTCCAAGCAGCAACACCAGCCAGACAACACGTCCCATCTTTACCGGTGGTCTGATCGGTCATAACAGCAGTTCTTCCTCTGCAAATGTCCGTTACTGTTATAATGCAGCTGACATTGATCCTTTATCAAATACATGGCAATATGATTATTTCTCCGGGGATCCCAATCCATCACTGATCCCGCTTGACACTTCCAAATGTTATCAGATCTCAAAGCAGCAGCTGACCGCTTCTCCAAACACAGCAGACATCACCGCCATCGATGCAGACGATGATCTGTACAGTAACCATGCCAGCCTCACCGACTGCCTCAACAGCTGGGTCGAAAGCGAAAACAAAGAGTCCCGTGCCGGCTATGCTCCGATTCATAACATCATGACTGCCGACTTCTGTGGTTGGACCTCTGACGGCACGGACTCTCCTTCCTTAAACTCCAATATATCAGAATTGCCACGACTTACCCACATTCCGGCATCACCCGTTCCACTGGCTACCGCCACAACAGATCCTACGCTGATTCCATCAGAAGTACCGGCACCACCTGCAACCACCACTCCTGAAATCTCCACGACACCCAATGTGCCTGCTTCCTCCACACCGGAGATCCTGACAACTCCAAATGTGTCTGTTTCTTCCACACCGGAGGTCTCGACAACTCCAAATGTGTCTGTTTCTGTCACACCGAAGGTTTCGACAACTCCAAATGTGTTCGTTTCTTCCACACCGGAGGTCTCCGCAACACCGGTCACTCCAGCCACTTCCACACCGGCTGCTACTGCTCCGGTCTCCAATCCCAATGACGCACCGGTCTCCCGTTCATTAACCCTGCGTGCCGGCGCATCCCGAAACGGCGGCATTCTTTTAAGCTGGAGCTGCGACCCGGACCAGGAAAGCTTCGTCGTATACCGCCGCCTGAAAAACAAACCGGACTTTTCTCTGGTAACCGCCTTAAATACAGGCACCAAGGGCTTCACCCAGAAGCTGTCCGGAAACACACAGGCAAAGTACACCTTTACGGACAAGAAAGCAAAACCAAACAAAACTTATTATTACAAAATACTTTCCTATACCAAAAATGGGACAGTCACATCTTCCACCTCCGTCAAAGCCGTCTCCCGTCTGCGTGCGCCAACCATCACCGTACGCCAGAAAAAGACCGCCCCGGGCGTACAGTTTTTACAGATCAGACTGAGCAAATATCAGGGGCGCTACGCCGGTATTTATATCCGCAAAAACAACGGAAAATATGTCTACATCCGCATGAAAAACAATAAAATCTCACCACGCCGGAAAACCTTCAACTTCCGCCATTCCATGCGAAATGTCACACTCTCGGTGCGCGTGAGAACCTACCAGACAAAGAAACGCAAAAAGGGAAGCTTTTATTCCAAAGTGAAAAAGGTACGGATCCGGTGATCCGTACCTTTTGGTAAATTGTGGGGGCTATTCCACTTTGAAATAACTTTGATCATAATCAATAATCCATCTTACTTCCATTATGACAGTTCCTTCTCAACCGCTTTCAATTCTTTCTCGGAATAATTCATAGAAAGAATCATTTCTCTGGATAATCCACTTCCCAGCATTTTGCGAATTGCATTCTTCCTTTCCTCTTCACGTACTATTTCTTCACGTTCTTCAGCATAATCTTTCGCATAATCCTCTACCGTTTTGCACATTTCTCCAAAACCTCCTTCTGTCTCTTTGAAATACTTTACTGCTTTGCTTAATTCCGGGAATTTTGTCTCTTCAAACACATCTTTTCGCAAAAACAGTTGTAACAGTTCCTTTGGGTGTATATGCTGCCGTAGTGGATGAAGCATAAAACCTGTTTCTCTTAATATCATCATTTCCGGAGCCCTTCTGCATCTCAATATTCATATACGCACCATTTTCCATAACACACAGCACATCCAGAATAATCTCCCTGTGCAGGCTCGTAATAACGCTCTGCGGCGTTACCCTAATTACCTTTAATTCCGGTTTATCCAACAATGTACGAAGTATCTCCTGACAGACTCCCTTTCCCTGCTTATGTAAACTGTCATAAAACAAGTAAAGTGCGGCTTCCCTGATCGCATATCCTGACTTATTACACACAGGATACCTCCGCAATCGTATCATCTGTCCTCTGTCCGAAAAACCACTTAAAATCTAGTATTGTTATTTTATATCATACCATCATCTGTCCTGCAAATCAACGCCGGCTCTCTCTTGTTTTACTTTAAGCAAAGATTATCATGCTTCCCTGAGAACTTCAATGCGATCCAGACAATTGCCGTGTCACAGCATGCATTATCGCGAGATTGCCATGTATATAACGGCAGATTCCAAAGTGAAAACGGCAGAGCAGCTTATCTACAGGAAGTACTTGAGTAATCTTTTTCAGCGTATTCCGACATTAAATGCTTAATTTTTTCCGAAATATCCGTGACATTTTCTACGACATAATAAGATCCATATTGGTTACGACTAATAAAGCAAACGAGGACAACTCTTTAAGCCGCCCTCATTCGACAAAACAAATTATAAACTATTTTCTACAAGCTCTGCACTTAAAGTGTTGGTTTCATACACTCAAGAACCTCCTTGAGAAACATCAAATAACGTCTTCTCTCCTGCGATAATTTCGGTACCTGCTCATCTGCCTTTAGCAATTGATCGATTTCATCACAGCATATCAATATTTTCTCTATAAATGCACATCGAACTGCAGGAAAAAGCGTATTTATCATCGACAAATCAAACAGCGCCCTGTGTCTCGTTCTTCTTCGAACGTATGCAGCTACACCATCTATCCCCTTGCTAAGATAGCAATCATAAATTTCCTTTATCGTTGACGAAACTTCTGGCGAATGAATCGTCCTGCTTTCATCCTTGACCGCCCGTCGTGCTTCCTCCACAAACTGGTCACATACACTCTTATCTATCATTTTAACCATTTTCCAGCTCCTCCTGTGTAACATGATCCTACTCCGCTACATCTGTGCTCAGATCGTCAATTGCAATATTACCGATTTCAAGTTCCAGCTCTTTGAGTTTCTGTCCCAGACTATCTTTCCGTTTCTTCAAGTTATCTAAGAATGCATCCACCACTCCATGCTTTAGCATCTCTGTCAGGATTTTCTGCAAACATTAATACAACGAATCCAGAAATTCTTTCAAGGTTTTGTTTGTTCTATAAAATTTATTTTCTTCATGCGACCAAAGTGTTACGGTATCATCTGTAAGATCCAAGCAGATATAGTCACCAAACGCATCAATTCCAAATGGAAAATAATTTTTTTCATCTATATCATCAAGGGCTGTGTACACTAAGTCAACATCTTCATCATCTTTATTAAAAGATAAAATAGCACCTAGAGTTTTCTCCGTTGATCCAAGCATGTACTTGTATAAAGATGGAGTTGCAGCATTAGCCTGCTCAATTAACATTTTTAAATCATCTGGTATTATTATTCCTCTATTCTTTTCAATTTTCTCAAAAACCTCCTTATCCTTCAAATCAATCTTATACTTCCATGTTATACTCATAATATTTATCCTCCTTCTTCTATCTATATGCCGCACCGCCGCCCCATAAGCTTTTTCCTCCAGTATGCTTACATTGCGAATGAACATCAGCCTTAACAAGTTGCATTTTACCAGGAACCTCATTATGATGCCACGTCAATCCTGCAATTCTAGGATCCCCATTCTTTATTTGTTCCAATTGTCTCGCCGTAAATTGCTTTGCAAAATCAGGATTACCTTGAATTTTTCTATCTAATCGCTGCGTACAACACCTAAATTGCTCCACATCACCGGATTTCCACAAATTTCTAGGCAAATAAGTATCAAATTTACTTTGAAATACCGGAAATACCCCCTCAACTTTTTCTCCATTCAATCTAAATGTATGTGATTCATACATAACATTTGTTCCCGGATAGGTTTTCCCTTTTAAATCTTCCCTTATGGTTGATAAATGCTTGACCTCATTAACATCTTTAGAGGTCTTTTCAAATGCATTTAATTTTTGAGAAATATCGTTTTTAGACACATTTTTTATCTCTTTTATTTCACTAAATCCACTCATTACATCACCTCCCCTTGAATATATTTAAACCATGTCTCCAAATACTCATTCGGCTTATCAAATCTTTCAATTTCCTCGCGCAAAATACATTCTGCCACCTGATTCTGAGAAAACTCGTCCAAATCAGTTACTGCAGAATTTTCTGCATATAAAAAAGTATCTTTCCATTCTTCTATCGATTCAGCTTCATTGGCCTCTTTTTGTAACTCAGGCGTTACTACAATGTCATATACAATCGAACTAATATCTTTCAATTCTACTCTTCCATTCATATGTAAAGCCCTCAAAATTCTAACTTTGAGAGATGAATAAAAATCTGCTTCTATAACTTTTTGAGTTAATTGAGTCATATTTAAATCCATTTCTTCTCCCGCAACTTTATTTAATAATTGTATTACAATTGTAGCATCATTTCTATTAACTTGTTGCTTTTCACTTTTATATTTATATAAACAATCTGTATCTTCGTATTCTACTTTGCACAGAATGGGTTCAAGCCAGTTATTCTGATATATTGCAGCTACACCTGTTGGTATTTTAGATAATTCCTTTATCTGCTCATCATTAAGATTTGCAGATCTGCCAACTAACTTTCTATCCTCCGCATCAGGCAATCTCATTATTATTTTTGTATTAGTATTCCTTATGACACTCATATCAAGCAATCCTGGAGCTTGATCTGCTATAATAAATCCCTCTCCATATGTTCGGACCTCTGCAATTGCATTTGATAACATTTCAACGGACTTACCAAGAAGATTTGATGACTCACCACTTTGCTCCGTAGATGTTCTTTTTAAAAGATTATGTGCTTCTTCAAGAACTGTAACATGATTTAATTCTGCATTCATATTGCCTGAAGACATGCGATATTCCTGCAATCTCATTACAAGAATTCCCATTATCATCGACTTTGTCTCAACAGAACCAACTCTACTCAAATCCACAATAGCATTTTGATCAAATAGTTTTGCATCACCTAATTCATCATTCGTAAATATTTTTCCATAAATTCCATTTGTCAACGATTTAATTCTTGTTGCAAGTGATCCAATATAATTGTCTTTAACCTCTTGTGAAAATGCAGACTCTGTGACTACATTATTTAATTCTATCAAAACATCAGAAAATGTGGGAAATAATTTTTCTGAATATTTATTGATTGAATTCGACAAATCCCATCCCGCTTTAATATACGCTCTCTCTACAGAGTCTTTTAAGACTGCTGGCATTGCCGCATACATAGGCCAACACACATTAAAAATTTCTACAAGTCTATCAATATGCTCTAATACATGTATTTCTTTAGGAAATTTAAAAGGATTTAATTTAAGCAATGGAGACACATATGGATTAGTTCCATACACATTAGCTTTATCACCAAAAACATGCTTGTATTCTCCTTTTGCAGGCTCTATAACAAGATAATGAACGTCTTGTCTATCAAGTTCTCTTAATAATTGATACACCGTATTAGATTTTCCTGACCCAGTAGATCCTGTTACAAATGTATGCATTGCCAGACTTTTCAAGTCTAAATTCACATCAACATCTTGTTCTACTCCCATGTGAAATATTTTTCCTAATTTAACCTGTTTTGCATTGCGCGCTAGTCCATTTGTTTCAAACACATTTCTTCCAAATGCAGCCATTTCAAAGACAGGTAGTCCATTGATTGATTTTTTAGGCAATCCCATATTCACCGCTAACTCATATGCATTGCATATTGAAGCAGGACTCAGCATAATTCCACGATTCGTCGAATCAACAAATATTGGGTGTGAAAATCGCTCTACATATGCCTTAACTCTTCTCCCCTCAATACTGTCAGTATTCCAATTATTTATGTATGAAGACTGCAATGACGAATTATCACCCCTCATCAAGGCATTATAACCATTTGAAACTATTGCATTTGTTTCTGGATCCGATGAAATAACATACGTCGCACAATTAAAAGCTCCATATGATTCACAATTTTGAAGTCTCTCAATATGTCTGTCTATTACATTCATCACATCTTTTATTCTCTTATTTTCAGTTGAAAACTGCATTGTTTGCCCGTGTGATGTTCCTTCTGCCTCACTTAACGTCTCACTATTCTGATTTGCTGTTGAATAACTCTTACTTTCTGTATGTCCTGTCGATTCCGTCATACTCCCACTTTCCGCAAAAGATTCATTGGTATTCGTTCCGTAGGACCCCATTAATCCTCCACCAACTCTACTTCCTATCACGGCTCCACCTACCGCTGCAGACATTGGCGGAACAAGTCCCGCAGTCAAAACAGATGCAGCAAGCCCTGCACCAGCTCCTAACGCAGAGCCAAGTAACCCTCCCAAATCTTTGTTGTTGCTACTGCCTTGACTAGAAGATTCACTCCAACCACTTGTCTTAGAATAATTTTGAGTCTGAGAAGTACTTTCGCCAATTGAAGTTGTAACTCCTTCTGTGCGACTCTGCGTTAACGAAATTGTTTCAGATTCATTAAAGCTAACACTGGCTTTAGCAAACGGAGATAACTGTGTATATAATGATTCATAGCCTTCTTTCGCTATTGCCAGTTCTCTTGCTTCTACTGGATCTGCAATAACAACTACAGAATACTCTCTGCCTTGCACAGAATCTACCAAATGCTCGATACCCTGTACAAATTTATCATATGACGTATCTTTTTCTTTTCTAATAGATGCTATTCCGGAAATAGAAGTTACATAGTCATAAACAAATGCACTTTTTAAAAGTTTTTTCTTTTCATCGCCCGAAACATTTGCCAAAGATAAACCAGGAAAATTTCCAGTCAGAACTCCTTTTAAAGTTTCACCTTGAGTTTCAATTGTCTGGTTTTCCTGATTTATATCTTTACTCACCACTCCCAAAAAATATTCCGTATACGTACTATGTCCTAACACCAATGTAATAACTGTTGCTTTGCTTGAATACGCAGCATTCAAAACAGTAACCATTTTATCAATTACACTTTCTTTTTTATCGGATACCATTTTGGTAAATTTGTATATTCTAGTATATTCGGAAATATCTATATTTTTGAGTTCAACCGGCAAATCAGTGACTTCATAGTCTTTTAATTGATATAAATAATCTTTTGCTATTACATTGGCTGCTAAATCCATTGTTGATGCAAGTTTTTTTACATCTTGGATATCCGTGATTTTACTGTCCATTATTTTCCACTTCCTTCTTGTGATAATTTTATTAATATATCTTTTTGATTACGTTTATATGCTTTTTTCCATTTTTCATAATTTTTCTTTACACTCTTGTTGCATTGCTTGTAAAAATCACATTTTTGGCATTTACACAATCCATGAATCTGATCGCAAAAGTATTTTTTTTCAAATTTGTGATATCTATTTCTTGCCATAGTTCTATACGATTTTGCAACCATATTGTTACATTTGTTTCTCTCAACACATTTCCGGCATCGTTTATGTTTGGTACATCCATACTTATCATCTATTTCTTTAGCTGTATAAATACAACAATCACTATTATTATAATCGCCACCAGAATTATGAGACCGCTCTGGTGGCTCTGATGGTTTGGGGACGCACCATTAGATATATTAGTTTCATTATCTCCTTTTGGAATTCTACCATACAATTTTTTTCCAATTATTTTTACATCATTAATCCTCTCATCACAAAAATTATTTTTCAATTCAAAAACAGCATCTGCAAAATCTTCATCTGTAAAATCTTCTTTAATGCTTGATATCGTAGTGTCCCCCATTAACATATCATCTTTAAGTTTAATGCCTTTCGATTCTACATATTTAATCGCTTCATCAAATTCTCCACTCGAAAAATCTCTGCTAGTATAACAAATACTTCCAATTGCTTCTCTTAAAGCACTAATATCATTATTTTTTATACCATTTTCAATAGCTTCATATCTTTGCATATTTTTACCTCCTAAAAAGTCAATAATGTTCTAATCTCATTTTCCTCTTTTTCCACCCATTCCGCTAATTCTCTATTATGCTCTACACGCTTTTCAAGTTGGGCAGATTCTTTTGTATCATCCTCCAATTTTTTCAAAATGCTTTCAATCTCTTTATTTAATGTATCTATATTTTCATTAAATGCACACTTATAGTCCTCGATTTGCTCTTCTGACTGTTCAAACATATTTTTAATATTGTCCTTAATACTTGATGAAAAAACTGAAAGAATATCTACAATTATATTTTTTACATTCACATCTACTCCATCCTTCACAGATACCGTATATGATATCTGTTTAGGTTTCCAAATTTTAAATTTACCAAAAAATCCGGCCCGTTCTGGATTATCTTTCCATCGTTTTTCCTCTCGATACCTATCTTGTTCATTCCTTTTTCTTATATCATTGATATTAGTAATTTTGATTTTATCAAATGAAGTGGTTCTGCTAAAATCATACCCTTCAATTTCAATATCATCTAAAATTGAACGTATAATTTTAGAATATTCATCCAGCATTTCTGTACATTTTGAAAAAATCATTTGATCAATACGTCGATTTAATTCCGCCTCACATTTTTTTTGGAAATCTTCCAACTTATCTTGAAAAGTCGTTATTAAACCATCCGCTTCAATCTTGTCTACTTTATCTTTACCATCATATTCCCTTGACATTTTCTGAAGTTCTTTCTCAACCTGCTTTAATTCTTCTTTTTGATTTAATGATCCTAAATTTACACTGTTTACCTTATTTTTAAATGACTCGTATACTTTTTCGCTAGCAGAATGTTTACATCTGGCATCCTTTATTTGCCGGCGTACTAATTCAAGTTTTCTTCCATCATTGGCAATTGACTCATCAAACTTAGCCTTCATATTAAGTTCATCAAGAATCCCCTCTATATCTTTAATTGAATCCTTTATCTTCATAGGATATGCATATTTTTCAATGTACTCACATATTGTTTCCTCAACTGCTGGTACTCCTGTATGTACTAAAGCTTCCAGATCCCACGTCTCATCTTTTTCATGCTGCTTTTCTATTTCTAATTGAAGTTTTTCTCTTATCGAAGGGGTTAATGTTGCATATTTTTCAAAATGTAATAACTCACTTTCTACAAAATCATCAACCTGCAAAAGAGCTTGTTTTTCCATTCGAGATAATTTTTCACCTTTTCTCGCTTTTCTAATCAACAACGCCAAACGTGCACTAGTAGGAATAAGCGTCGGTTCTACAATACCGAAATCTTTCAAATATTCTCTTACTTCTTCTAATAATTTATCAATTGTTTCATTCTTTTCTTCATCCAAAGCGTCACATTTATTGACAACAAAAATAAATCTATCTCTCGACTGCTTTCCTGCTCTTTTCATTTCATTCGAAATATCTTTCAGCAATTCTTTATCATCTTTAATACCTATCTGTGTTGCATTCATTACATATAATACCACCGCATTTGTTCTCTTAATAATAGATCTCGTTAATCTCTCATGATTTTCGTCTCTAGAATTATTAGGGCCTGGCGTATCTCTTAAACACAACCTAATCTTATCACTTGGAATTGCCGGCACACTTCCCTCAATGTCAATATATGTAATTTTTTCATCCGCATTATATTCCCTAAGCATATCCGAATTGACAACAGATTTTGGATGAATCACTGTTCTTCCATCACTTGAATAACATTCGGCCTCATAGCCCTGCATTTCATCATTATCAAGAATACGACAAATAGTTGCTGTACACGCCTTATTCTCTGAAGGCAACAATTCAGTATGCAGCAACGAATTAATAAGTGTAGATTTTCCACTACTCATTGTGGCAATTACACTTACTTCAAATATGCCATTTTTGACCTCTTCATATGCATCAAATATATCTTTTCCCTCACTATTCTTTTTTTCAAAATCCGACAATCGCCTTGCTTTTATTTCCTCAAAAATCCGATCTAATTCCCCAATAATATCCGCATCGTTTTTTGTTTCTTCAAATTTCAAACTAAATTTCACATTACCTTTATACAAATCAATAGAATATTTTAAATCATCACAGTCGATTTTTCTTCCTTTAAAGATTATCTCAACTTCGTTATCATCACAAGCAGAAGCAATTTCTTCTAACAATCCTTTCCAATTTACGGACTTTCCTAATAAAATTTGTAAACGTTCTTTCGATTTTGCTCCAATTTTACTATTGTTACTCATTCGTTTTCCATTCTTTGTAAAAATACAATCCACTCGATACGGATTATATTCAATTCCAAATTTTGTCATTATAATTTCTCCTTACTTTATCTTAATATTATATTGTAACTGTCCACTACTTAAGATTTGCGCTTTTTGAATTGTATTTTCTAATAATCTAATTCCTGTATTTTCCAACGTCCTCATAAGATTACTAATCTTATACTTTTTTCCCTCTACTTCAATGTACTCAAATTGATTTGGTAATTCATCAGAGATTACAAATGAATTTAAACAAAATCCATGCGGCTGATACAGATCATAAGCTGACTCAAATATTCTAAACTCTGTCCTCGTTATACTCTCTTTGTTGAGTATCTTTTTCAGAATACTCGCCGCACGTGCCGACACCGGAATAATTTCGGGTTTTTCAAAACCATTTGATTGCAAATACTCTTTGGTGATCGTCATAATTTCTTCTATAGACTCTTTCTCTTCATCGATTTGATCTACTTTGTTAACAACAAAAAGTAATTTAGTCTTATTATGACATAGCATGTAACTTTTAATCGTGTCCAATACTCTTTTGTCATCTTTAGTTGCTAGCTGAGTTGCGTTTATGATATACAAAATCAACCCACCTCTTACCTTCTCCAACGTTTTCTCCATCATCATCTTGTGTGAAAGATCTTGTGAATTATTTGGACCCGGTGTATCTACAATAAGAAGTGCTCGATCCGTATTTAAAATACCGTTTACATGTCCCTGTATAAATATGTCTTTTACATATTCATCCTTATTAGCTGCTGCAAGTTCTTTTTCTAAGTCGTTCTTTTTCTCTATCGTAACTCCATCTTTATTTGTAATATATAATTTAGGATTCATATCTGTATCATCATCTAAGATAGAGTACATTTTAGAAGTACACGCCTCATTTTGACTTGGCAAAATTTGTTGCCCCAATAGCGCATTAATCAATGTACTCTTTCCGCTAGACATTGTTCCAACCACTAACATTGGATAAAACATTGAAGCATCAACCGCAATATTAGACGGAAAAAAATCTTGTGATAAGTAACTACACTTTTTTTCTATTGTCTTTATTTGTCTTTTCTTTCTTTTTTTACTCATAATACTCCCCTCTATGCGTATTACAAAATAATGCAATTTTATCAAACGATATATAGTCGAAAAGGATCCCCTATCTATCCTAATCCTCTTCCTTCGTCACTCTCTCCGCATACTCCATCAGCACCTCCGGCGACACCTCGCCGTGTCCGTTCCGGATCTTACGTTCCAACCGTTTCAGCGCCGCCTTCTCCTTCCATGTCATTGTGCTCTCCGTTTCTTTCGATCCCTTTCGGCTCCCACCCCGATCGGTACTTTTCATTTCACACCTCGCCTCCCTGTGTGCTGACCGTTCATTTATTTCATGAACTTTCTTCTCCCATGCATATTTCCTCACAACGGTTTGACTCGGCGAGCATCTTTCGCACGTACCGCTCGCTATAACCAAACTTTTTCGCAATGTCGGAGATCTTTTGCTTGCCCTGAAGACGTTTGATCTCCTGAACGACATATTCCTTGGAGTAAAGCTTCATCGGAAATACAAACTGCTGCCCTTTGAAGCGTTCGTAGAATTCCCCGATTCGCTCTTCGCCGATGATCTCTGCAATCTCCTCATATACACCGGCATACACAGGTGTTCTCTCCTGTTTTCTTTCCATTATTTTCCACCGCCTTTAACTAATATTTTAGCAAATCGCCATGTCGTTGTAAGGTGTCATTCTCCGCTGTCTTTTCCCTTGCATTTTTCCTATCCCTATCTACATGATCATTCTACCACCCATCTGTCCGATATTTTTTTATTTTTTGTCGCGATGTCATAATCTGTCATCGTATTGCAAAACTCCGAAAGGTAATGCATAATGATGCAAGGGGCAAAAGTAGACAGCAATGGAGCAATCCGTGGCATCATTAAAATACAAAGTAGACAGCAATGTATGTTTACATACAATTTGCCGGCTACCGGCTTTCCCTGCCAAACACTGACACGAACCAAGGAGAACATGATAATGAAAAAGATTTCTTTAAAATACATATCTATCTGTTTGAGCATCTGCCTGCTGACCACGGCTCTGCTCCCATGGCTGCCTTCGGCAGCGCACGCGAACGGTCCGTCCTATTCGATGCGGCAGTTTTATAAGCTGCCGGAGGCGGAGAAGTCAGGCTCTGACCGGATCCTTCTGTACAATCGTGAGGATCTGGTCTGCCTGGATCGCTATCTGGAGGAGGGACGCAATTTTACCAACGAGACCTTTGATCTTGCCAATAATATTTACCTGTCTGATTATCGCTTTGAATATAAGAAGAATTCCAATACGACCTGGATCTATGATCAAAATACCCGCAAATGTCTTGCGCATTATGATGAAACGACGCAGCAGTTTTACGAGGGAACCGGTGACACCGTCTGTGAGGCTCCGATGAAGGGGGACGGCTGGAATCCGATTGGCTCCGTCAGGCATCCTTTTACACAGACTTTGAATGGCAATGGACATATTATTTACGGACTCTGGAATATCTGCGATGCAGCGCAGGGCATTTCTACCACCGGATCGCCTGCAGCGGATGGCGCCGGTCTTTTTGCGGCAGTGACGGGCACGATTTCTAATCTTCGCATGGAGGGTACATTTCTCTCCGTCAGCAATTCCCGGCTGGAGGATGGTGTTGAGGGAGACGGTTATGATTCGATCGGTGCCCTTGCTGCCCGCATTCCCAAAATCTCTTCCGATTCATCCGGAAATATTACGACTACCATCCGTTCCTGTTATGTCCAAAGCACTCACTTTTCCTGCAGTAACGTGCCTAATTCCGGCGTTCTGATCGGGCAGAGTCTTTCTCCGACAGCATTTGATTCGATTGCTGTCGCCGATACCGGAGCATATATCGACTGCTCATCCTCTTCGGCAGATTCGTTTACCGCCGGGCTTCGTTTCGGTATGGTGCTTGGTTATTCCAATACCCTCTATAAATCGACGTTTACGAACTGCGCTTCTTCCGGGTTGGCAACGGATGCGAGTGGGATGGCGGTGATCGGCGGCATTTGCGGAACGTGCCAGCAGGACCGTTTTGAGCATTGCGTCAATCAGACAACGGTTCGCACCGCAGGAGTCGCCGGCGGTATTGCCGGGTATATTGAGCATGTTGTAGGAGCGCATGAATGTTATTTTCGTTACTGTGATAATCTCGGCGACATTTCCGGCGTGTGTGCCGGCGGAATCAGCGGTTTTGGGGGCAGCTATCTTCCGGCACGTTATGAGTGCGGCGGTCGCACCGGCACAAATATCAGCTACTGCCGCAACCGTGGTGCCATTACTTCCGCATATATTGGCGGCGGTCTTACCGGGGTATGCGATGCATTTGTGATCACGAACAGTGAGAATTACGGAACGGTGTCCTCGACCACTCTGGCAAAGATCAGTTCCTATCCGGCTTCCCATTATGAAACGCTGATGCTCGCAGCAGAAAGAAGCGTCGGCGGACTTATCGGTGCCTGCATTCCGATCGGTCGCAAAGCAGCTTCCTATTATGACCCGATCTGTACGATATTTAACTGCGCCAACCATACCTCTGCCACACTAACGCCGGATAATGCCGATGCCGGTGGGCTGATCGGTCTTATCACAACAAAATACAGTGCTGTTCAGGATCTTTGGCTGACCCTGAATGTGCAGAATTGCTATCAGGCATCCTCCATCAACGCACTCTCATCGACAAGCAGCTCCGGCTTTACTCCGGTCTCCGGAAGTCTGATCGGCGATTGCACCGTGACAACTGCCACGCTGGAATACTGTTATGCCGTGCAGTCTGACCCGGAAAGTGCCGATATAAATAGTACCTGTTTCGGAACGCAGAGCGGCAAGCTGACCCTTAATGCCGTAGAAAATATTTCCGGAAAACAGTTGCTTGGCACAGAAACAGAGAAGAATATCGGCTCTGATCTGCTCACGCAAACAACAGCATTGCTTTACTGTCTGAACGGCTATATCAATTCCGGCTTTCGTTATGATCAGACGCAATGGATCAGTAAGCAGTCTGAGTCAGAGGAACCGATGTTAGTCATTGACGATTATACGCTGCCGACCGAGCCGCCAATAGTTTCCTTCGCCCCGGAAAAGACGACCTCACCAGTGCCTTCCGCTACCGGCACGCCGGCCGGCTCTGTTGCTCCATCGCCATCCGGCGCTCCAATCGTCTCCTCCTCTCCATCGGCAACCGACACTCCAACCACCTCTTCCTCTCCGGCAACAACCGGGACACCGGCAGTTGCTTTCTCACCGGCTCCTTCAACAACTGGATTGCCAACCGATTCTTCCTCTCCGGTTCCTGATCCCTCTCCGACGGGCAACAGTCCCTCTGCCTCCCCAGCTTCTCCGGTTCCATCCTCTGGGAAGCAAACAAATACTCCGGCCTCCCCTTCCGTCTCCTCTGTCCCAGATTCCATACAGACCGGCACACCTTCGGATCAGATGAGCCTAAGCGCAGCACCACACCGTTCCGGCGGCATCCGGATCACCTGGAAGCTTTCCTCTGTCTGGATTGGATTCGTTCTTTACCGCAGTCCGAAAGCCTCCGGTATCTATCAGCCGGTTGCAACCATCTCCTCTTCCCGGAAATCATTTACCGATAAGAAGGTGACCGCCGGCAAGACCTACCACTATAAGGCAATTCCATATATCCTGAAAAACGGACAGACCATCTACGGCAATACCACCGTCATCCGTAAGGCAACTGCCCGCCTGATGGCACCGACCTTTCGCGTGAGCCGCCACCGGACAGCATCCGGCAGACGTTTTCTTCAGATCCGGCTCCACAAATATCAGGGGAAATATGCGGACATTTATATCCGCAACAATCATGGTAAATATCTGCGTCTGCGCCTGAAAAACAATAATATCCGCCAGCAGAAACAAACTTTCCGGCTGCAGTACAGCTTCCGGAAAGCAACCCTGTCCATCCGCATCCGCACTTATAAGCAAAAGAAACGGACGAAGGGAAGCTTCTATTCACGGGCCAAGGTGGTACGGATCCGGGAGTAAGTAGGACAAAAGCCCAGCTGATCAGTTCATATATTGACTAATTAGCTGGGCTTTCCTTTATTTTTTCAATTCTTCAATTAATGTACCAATATTAGAACCAAGCTCATTATCCAGACATTCTATATTCTCACAGAATTTCTTCTCATTAATAATGGCTCTGTCAATGTGCTCCATCAACACCTCTGTATTGTATTTGCTTTTCCGATAACCCGGCAATAACTTGCGCAGTTCATGTTCTGTATATCGTGTTAAATACCGGTACTCCTCCATAACGTCCTTCCAGATAAGCTTTATCAATTTTCTGGTCGAATCTTGTATTATATTCCTCCAAAGAATATATATCACTCTCACCTGTGTTCCGCTTATCAATAAACCATATCTCATCCCGTCGAAGCAGATCAAAGTCCAACAATCTGGACTCATGTGTGGTCACGATCAATTGCAGATTCTTTTTCGCTGCCAATTTCAAATATGTCTCAATAAATTTGTAAGTCAAACTCGGATGCAGACAACGATCCAGTTCATCAACAACATACGTCTTTCCTTCATCGGATAATAATATTTCCAGCAGATCCAAAATTCTTACTGTTCCGTCAGATTCTTCGGATAATTCGAAAAGTATATCATTTTTATTGTGTTCAAACTGTATCGTTTGGCACACAAGTTTCTGACCTTTTATTTGCAAAATAAAGAAGTCCCGGTTGCTTCGCATGATAATTCCGGTATTTTCCGGGACATTATTATCTTCTGATATTTTATGATCTATCATATTTTGAACTGCTGAATAATACCGTTCCATTCTCTTCAGCATCTGCGTTTGAGCTTCATTAGGTATATGTGCCAACACATTTTCCACCGGTACTTCCACCAATTTGTAATCCGTGATTCCCGTGCCAAAGGCAGCGATCATATCGCAGATCTCATCGACGTTTTCCATGCTTGCCATGTATGAATAATTTGAAATTGGTCTGTCCGGATAATTAATATCAAGTCCTTTTTTCAGCCACAAATATACATCCTGCAATATGGATGCACCTTTATAATTCAGATACAGATTTTTCTTATTATGATTCATAACCGTCAGAAATAAAGTAGAACCATCATCCTGAATATCCTCCGCATAGTTGTTCATCTTCTGTCCGAGTTCTTTCGTACTAAGATCATTTCCTAATTCATATACGCTCTGTTTAATATCTCTGGTAAAAATCGTTTTTTCCTTGTTGTCCGAGGTTAATTCAACCAGCCATTCTGATTGAAACTCTCCCTGATTTAAAAGCACTTCAAATCCGTACGCATAATACTTCTCGCCTAACTTCAATTCAATTTCAAAATAGCTTGGAATATCTCTGTTGGACTCATTGGATTTGCAGTATTTATTGCTATATCCATCCGGAAGCCCCTTGATAACAGTTTGCTTCATAAAGTCTAATGCCTTTACCAAATTAGATTTTCCGGAAGCATTCGCACCATATACTGCTGCCAGCTTCAACAGTTTAATCTTTCCATTATCATAAACATGTTCTTTCTTACTGCGTACTTTCCCCGCAATCATGGAAAATTCCTCGGATCTTCCCTCTGCATTTGCAGAAAAAGACAAAAAGTTTTTTACATTGAATCGAATCAGCATAAACACGCTCTCCTTCCTGTAATATAATTATATTATGTGTATTTTTTCACTTTTGTCAACATATTTATGCATCTTTTAGCGCTTTTTTAGTATTTGAATGTGATTTTTTCACTCTATTCAACCTTTTTCACATAAACACCATCTTCGCAACCCCCTTCCTTTTTTCCACTGATATGTTCCGCCCATTTCTTCCTATTTATATATTATTATTTCTCCACGCCTCCATCACCCCTATTTTGTTGCAAATCCGACATAAATCGTGCATAATATACATGATATTGGGGCAAATATATTTTGCCTCCGACTGATGCCACGCACGACTCCTTGCATCAGTTGCACGAATTTACACCGAAATATTAGCGTATCTGCACCAACGGGGGGGACTTGTTTCATGAAGAAAACCTATTATAAATACATATCTGTGATCTTGAGTATCTGCCTGATGCTTGGCAGTTTTCTTATCTATCTGCCTGCGCCATCTGCACTGGCAGCAACCTCTTGCTCGATGACCGAGTATTACAACATGACAGACGCCCAAAAGAAAGGCTTTTCGTTTATTTTCTTATATACCCGCGACGATCTGGTGTATCTGGACAAGTATCTGGAGGAGGGACGAAGCTTCAACAAGGAAACCATTGAGCTTGCCAATGATATTGCGCTGTCTGACTATGATTTCAAATATGATTCCTATACGGAAACTACTTTTATTTACAGACATTCCTCCGGAGAATGTCTTGCCCGCTACGATGAAACGAATCGCTGCTTCTACAAGGGCGCAACAGGCGATCAGAAAACAGATTTTACCTTTGAGGGAGAGGGCTGGAATCCGATCGGTTCTGCCGAGCATCCGTTTCTGCAGCCCTTTGACGGACAGGGGCATCGCATCACCGGACTCTGGAATATCTGTGATGCAGCCGCCGGTACATCAAGCACAAATTCTCCTGCTGCCGATGGTGCCGGTCTTTTCGCCGCTGTCGGTAGTTCCATCTCAAATCTTGTGATCGATGGGGCATTTCTGTCAGTTTCAGATACCGGTCTTTCTGCCGGAAACTATGATTCCATCGGTGTGCTCGCTGCACAATCCCCGAAGAATGATAGTGAAACGGTATTTACCTATGCTCCTTCACATTCGATTACATCCTGCTCCGTGCTTAACGCTCATTTTGCCTGTAAAAATGTACCAAACTCCGGTATGCTAACGGGAGTTACCTATTGTCAGACAATTTTTCTTTCTGTTTATGCTTCCGGCAGTGCATATATTGATAGTACACCGGAAACAACAGCATCTTCTTTCCCGCGCGTTTCTTTCGGCATGATCACCGGATATCTGCCCAAAAGCAATTTTTATTATCATTTTAAGAATTGCTCTTCACAGGGTACGGTTACCGATGCCCACAGTACAGCTCAGATCGGTGGTATCTGTGGCACAACCCGCTTCGTCACCGCCGATGATTGCACGAACAGGACAACGATCCGCTCCGCCGGTATCGCCGGTGGAATTATCGGTAGTACAGACATTCCGACATTGGGGAAAATAGAGATAGGTTTCGACTTAGTAAACTGTATTAACACCGGAAATATATCCGGTATATGTGCCGGTGGAATCGTAGGATTGTGCAACTTCCTGACTACCCCTGAATATTCAAGTTGTATCTTTACCTTCAATATCAAAAAAACCCAAAACATTGGTTCTGTTACTGCAGCTTTATATGCCGGGGGATTCATTGGAAATGCATATAATTTCAATGTTCGCAATAGTATTAATTCTGCTCCTGTATCGATCGATTCAACCCCGGAAATACAACAAAATCCTGTTTATCAGTATTTTACAAAGTTTTATTCTGACCAAAAAGCTGCCGGAGGATTTGTCGGTATTGTCATTCCCGTTTTGAACAACATCGAATCCACTGCATATACTTCCTACTGCTATACCACGAACAGCGCCAATCTGTCTACGTCCACGATAACTACAGACAGCAATACATATACGGGTGGATTTATTGGTAACTTATCGCATACAACGAAACAATATCCTTTTCGTACATACTTAAACACTTGCAATAGTTATACTGCATCTGAACTCACCACTCCTGCATCTGTTTCAACATCAGCTTCCATTCGCGGTTCTCTTGTTGGCGGATATGATTTATATACAGACATAAACGCACAGTATACCTATTGGACGCAGGACAATTTGGATCTCGATGGAGAGGCTTTTGGTCAACTTAATAAGACAAACTGTTATAAAATCACCCAAAGCCAGTTGCTCGGTCAGGAAACCACCACAAATATTGGCTCCTCCGCAGTCAATTCTTATCCGGATCTTCTGCGCTGTTTAAATAGCTACGTCGGTCAGACAGAAGACTATGATCCGTTGCTTAACTGGAAAATGCGGGATCAGGTCGGACCTGTTATTGATTACTCAACGAGCCCTGTTTCCTCTTATCCTCCGGTAATTACCTCCGTTCCGTCCCTGACCCCTGCTCCGACTACAGTGGTTCCTACTGTCACTCCGGTCACAGTTTCGTCTGACACTCCGACTTCAGCTCCATCTCTGTCCTCTGCTCCCACTACGGTGACTCCGACAGTCACCTCAACGGTAACTCCGACCGCTATTCCGTCCCTGACTCCTGCTCCGACCACAGCAGTTCCTACTGTCACTCCTACCGCGGTTCCGTCTCTGACTCCATCTGTAAGACCTACCGGACAGCCTGCGACGGAACCACGGATCACACCATCACCGACACTGCCGGTCAAAACAGCAAAGCCAGCCAAAACACCGGTACCGATTCCGGATCCTATCCTGACACCGGCACCAACAGAGACACCGACATATACACCATATATAACAAAGGTTCCGGCAGAGACAACAGCCACTCCGACGTGGCTGCCGATACTGACAACGACACCGACCGAAACACCGGTTCATACATTATCTGCCACGCCGCAAACTCCATTTGCCACGGATGACGACAATGCACTTAATGCCCCAAAACAGATGACGATCAAAGCGTCTGCAGATCGTTCCGGAAGCGTCCGGATCACCTGGAAGAGTTCCACTGACCGCGATGGCTTCCTGTTGTACCGCAGCACCAATAAAACCGGCTACAAACGGATTGCAATGATCACAGCCCGCACAACCACTTACCTTGACAGAAAAGTGTCAGCGGGCACAAAATACCGCTATAAGGCAGTACCATATGTCCTGAAAAACGGACAGACCGTACGTGGCTCCGCCTCAAAGATCCAGACGGTTTCCCCACGTCTTATGGCACCGAAATATTCGCTCACAAAGCATAGAACCGTGGACGGGCAACGTTTTCTCCAGATTCGTTTGAATAAATATCAAGGAAAATATGTTGACGTTTACATCCGCAAAAATGTGGGCAGATATGTATTATTGCGTCTGAAAAATAATAATATCAAGCAGCAAAAAGGTATTTTCAAACTGCATTATAGCTTCCGGAACGCAACGATTTCCGTGAAGCTGAGAACCTACGACAAGAAACCTGTTTCTCAGAAGAGTTTTTATTCCAATGAGAAAACAATTCTGATCGATGAATAACCAGCAAAAACAAACGGAGCATAAATAATGAGCAGCACGATAAACAGCTTTGACAAAAACGAAATAATCATGGACCGCTACGAAATTCTGGCGGAAATCGGAAGCGGTGGCTTTGCCACGACCTATAAGGCAATGGATCATTCTCTGGATATTCCGGTGGCGATCAAGGCATTTCATAAGCACACCGGCGCCAGCATGGACGAGGCTGTGAAGGAAGCCAAAATTGCCGCCGGACTCTATGAGCTTGAGGGCATCGCCTCTGCCAGAGATTTCTTCTGGTATAAGGAAACTCCCTGTATCATCATGGATTACGTGGACGGCACAAGTATCAAGGATTATGTGCGCGAGCATGGTCGTATCCGTGGGGACAAAATGCTTATTCTGATCAAACCGCTTTTGCAGAGTCTGATCAAAATTCACGAAAAGGGCATTCTGCACCGCGATATCAGCGCTGACAATATTCTTCTGACTGAGGATGGCAGACTCAAGCTGATCGACTTTGGTGCCGCCCGTCTGTCGCAGAACGCGCAGGGTGACGAATATACGATTATCTTCAAACGTGGTTTTGCTCCAATCGAGCAATGCAGTGCAGGCGGCAAACAGGGACCCTGGACCGATGTGTACGGCATTTGTGCCACAATGTATTACATGATCACGGGAATCGTTCCGGACGATTCTGTATCGCGTCTGATCGAGGACAAGCTGCTTCCTCTGGAACGGATCGACGGCGTCCGTCTCACGCCTCAGGCAATGTCCTGCATCATGAAGGGTCTTGCCGTACGACCGGAGAAACGTTTTCAATCCATGTCAGAATTTTACACGGCACTCTATGCCGCCAAACCGTCCACCCTTGCCAATATACTAAATAATACAACTATCCAAGGTGGCAAGGTCGAAAACGGCGAAGCAAACTTCACGGAGAAGCTGCTTGAAGATATGGAACTTTCCATTTCTCATAAGAAATCAAGAAGGAAAAAGCAGATCATTATCGGAGCCGTTGTTGCGGTATTATTGATATTATCCGGAAGCATCTGGGGCATCCTGCAGCACAGATCTACAGTAAAGGATCAAATCCCACACGCACCGGCAAGCTCAATAACACCGGCTGTAAACAGCACTTCCGCCGAACCGGACGCAGATCTGCATTCTTCGGACAATCCGGCTGACGCCGACGCCGACAGCACCGACACACCGGCAAATGCTCCGGATGATCCAGACAGTTCCAACACGCCGGCAAACCAACCGGGCAACTCCGGCTCCGGTAATAATTCCGGCAACTCCGGCAAAAAAACCGGCTCCGGTAATAGTTCCGGCAATTCCGGCTCTGGCAAAAACTCCGGCAGCTCCAGCGGCAATTCCGGCTCTGGCAAAAACTTCGGCAGCTCTTCTTCCAAGGCAACTACCTCGAAGAAGTCCGGCTCCGGCAACAGTTCCGGTTCCGCGAAAAACTCCGGCGGCTCCTCTTCCAAGGCGACTACCTCGAAGAAGTCCGGCTCCGGCAACAGTTCCGGTTCCGCGAAAAACTCCG